>Ga0123357_10000125_pt1 | contig 65500 bp, 56 predicted proteins | sample TergutEmb28metaG_FD_89873 | JGI IMG/M metagenome (GOLD analysis project Ga0123357, IMG submission 89873) | Embiratermes neotenicus P4 segment gut microbial communities from Petit-Saut dam, French Guiana - Emb289 P4 | ecosystem: Host-associated > Arthropoda: Insects > Digestive system > Gut ...
CTCCAGTTCCGTGTTCAGACCGCCCATGACGCCAGCCAGGCCGATTGCCCCGGAGTCATCGGTGATCAGCATGTCCTCAACCGACAGCGCGCGTTCTACCTTGTCAAGTGTGGTTATCTTCTCACCTGGCTTGGCCTGACGGACGACAATAGGCCCGCGCAGCGATGCTAAAGCGTAGGTGTGCAGCGGCTGGCCAGATTCGAGCATGACGTAGTTAGCGATGTCGACACCCAGGAAGATCGGCCGCATGCCGGCGGCCTGCAGGCGCGCCACCATCCACTGCGGCGTCGGCGCGGCCGGGTCTATACCCGTCACCTTGATGGCCGTGAACAGCGGGCAGTTGGGCGTTTCCAAGCGCACTGGGTAGCCCCGCCCAGAATCTGACGGCACCGGCACCGCGTAAGGGTCGGTGAAGTGCCCGCCAGTGATCTGGGCGGCCTCGCGGGCCAGGCCTCGCACCGACAGGCAATAACCCATGTCGGGCGTCACATCGATGTCGAGGACCGCCTCGCGCGCGCCCAGCAAAGCCAACGCATCCGAGCCCGGCAGCGGGGCAGGGTCACTTGGCAGGACGATGATGCCGGCGTGGTCGACGCCCAGGCCCAACTCGTCCTCCGCGCAGATCATGCCGTCACTGATGTGGCCATACGTCTTACGGGCGGCGATGAAGAACCCGCCGGGCAGCGTCGTGCCGGCCAGTGCCACGCAGACGTAATCGCCGGCGACGAAGTTATGGGCGCCGCAGACGATGCCCCGCCCCGGTTCGCCCTCGGGATTGTGATCGCCGACGTCCACATGGCACCAACGGATCACCTTGCCGTTCTTTTGGGGCTCGTCGACGAAATCCAGCACGCGCCCGACCACGACCGGCCCGTCAATCGCGGCGGACGGGTCGTCGATGCGCTCGACCTGCAGGCCGGCATCCGTCAGCGCAACGGCGATCTCCGCCGTTTCACCCGGAATCTCGGCCAGTTCGCGCAGCCAGCTCAGCGGTGCCCTCATGCTGCCACCTCCGTCGTCTCGGCGTCAGCCAACCGCCCGAATAGCGGGGCAAAGCGCATGTCGCCCTCGACGAAGTCACGCAGGTCGCGCGCCCCAGTCGAGAACATAACCGTCCGGTCAACACCCATGCCGAAGGCGAAGCCCGACCAGATTTCGGTATCGATGCCAGCCGCCTGCAGCACCCGCGGGTTGACGACACCGCAGCCACCCCACTCGATCCAGCCCTCCGACTTACAGGTGCGGCAAGGCTTGTCGGGCCCACAATCACCCTTGCAGACGAAGCAGCGCACGTCGATCTCCGCGCTCGGCTCGGTGAAGGGGAAGTAATGGGGCCGCAAGCGTGTCTCGATGCCCTCACCGAACAGCGCCTGGGCCAGATGGTCGAGAGTACCACGCAGGTCGGCCATGCCGAGCCCCTTATCGACGGCCAAACCTTCAAGCTGGTGGAAGACGGGCAGGTGGGTGGCGTCGTACTCGTCTGCCCGGTACACCTTGCCCGGCGAGACGATGTACAACGGCAGGTCGCGCGTCAGAAGGGTGCGCATCTGGACGGGCGACGTCTGCGTTCGCAACAATTTGTGATGCTCGGGTGGGTCGAGAAACAGAGTGTCCGACAGGAAGCGCGCCGGGTGGTCGGGCGTGAAGTTCAGGGCGTCGAAGTTGAGCCACTCGGCCTCGGCCTCGGGGCCGTCGGCGACCTCCCAGCCCATGGCGACGAAGATGTCGCACATCTGGTGGATCATTGCCGTGACAGGGTGGATGGCGCCGGATGGCTGCACACTCACCGGCAGCGTGACATCGACCGCCTCGGCGCGCAAGCGCTCGTCAAGTGCGACGGACGCCAGTTCGGCCTCGCGGGCCGAATAAGCCTCGCTGACCCGAGCCCGCGCCGCCCCGATGGCCATGCCGGCCGCTTTGCGCTGGTCCGGCGGCAGGTCGGCAATTGCGCGGTTGGCTAGGGCAATCGGTGACTTCTCGCCAATGTGGGCGGCCTTCACGTCTGCCAGATCAGCCAAGCTGGACGCGGCAGCGATAGCGGCCAGCGCCTCGCGGGCTGCTTCCTCCACAGATTCCACAGGTTCATCCTTCCATCAGACCCCACGCTTCGCGCCAAGGCTTTGCACAACAGTGCCGCGCCGGCGGTGTCAGGGCCAGCACTCAAGTTTACGGTGCCGACGGCCTGCCGCGCTGTTGTATGAGCGCCGATTCCCACAAACAGATGGCCCCCGCAATGCCGACGTTCAGGCTCTCAGCCTTGCCCCACATCGGCACCGCCAAAGCTTGATCGAGCATGTGCAAGTGGTCGCTCGATATGCCGTGGGCCTCGTTGCCGAGCACCCACACCGTCGGCTGCCACGGCTCAGCGAACCCCCCAGGCAAGGGATCGCCGTTAGCGTCGGCTCCGATTAGGCGATGGCCTCGCGACCGCGACCACGCTACGGCGTCTTCGAAACTGACACCAGTAACCACTGGCAGATGGAACACCGAACCGACGGACGCCCGCACCACCTTGGGAGCGAAAACCTCTGCCGTACCGATGGTCGCAATGACGGCCGCCACACCAAGCGCATCCGCTGTGCGGATCAACGTGCCAACATTGCCTGGATCTCGCACCTCATCCAGCACAAGGAACAAGGTGCCTTCAAGGTCCTGCAGCGCCGCAGACGGCCGACGGCACAACGCAACGACACCCTGCCCATGCACGGTGTCGGTGATCTGCGCCATCTGGTCATCATCGGCACCAAGCACCGTCAAACCACTTTCGACGGCGACATCAGCCAGGCCCTGGGCCTCATCCGTAGCTGATGCCGACACGACAACCGCGAGGACTTCACCAAAAGCTAAGGCTTCCCGGACGGCCTGGGGGCCTTCCGCCAAAAATGCACCCTCAGCGTCGCGCCCCTTAGCGCTCGACAGGCGACGTGCCAGACGAAGTTTGGCCGACGATATTGCCGGCCAAACCACCTGCACCGCCGTCATGACTAGGCTGTTGCCGCTTTCGGGGCAGCCGCCAGCGCCTCTTTGGCAACCCCGACCAGCGAGGTGAAAGCCGAAGCATCGGTGACGGCCAAGTCGGCCAGGATCTTGCGATCGACCTCGACGCCGGCCAACTTCAACCCGTTGATGAATCGGTTGTACGTCATGCCGTCGGCGCGGCAAGCCGCGTTGATGCGCTGGATCCACAGGGCCCGGAAGTCACCCTTCTTCGCCCGGCGGTCGCGCAGCGCGTAGGTGCCGGAGTGCAGAATCTGCTCCTTGGCCTTGCGATAGAGCCGCGAACGCTGCCCGCGGTAACCTGACGCTTGCTCGAGCACCTCGCGGCGCTTCTTCAAACCATTGACTGCTCGCTTGACACGTGCCATGATCTATTAACCTCCCTCTCACTTACCCAGTAGTTTGCGGGCCTTCTTGGCGTCGGCCTTGACCAGGACGGCGTCCTGCCCCAGACGGCGCGTCCGCTTCGTCGGCTTGTGTTCGTTCAGATGGGCTTTGCCCGCGCGTGCATGGATGAGCTTGCCCGAACCGGTTATCTTGAACCGTTTCTTGGCACCGGAATGCGTCTTCATTTTCGGCATTTGCTCGCCTTTCTCCTTGTGTTTGGCCCGGCGCGGGTAGCACCGGCTTGGCCATCAACCGGACCCGTCAGAACTCAATGTCTGGGTCCATGTTGTCGGCTGGTCCTCGTTTCTTCTTCTTGGGGGTTTCGACCACCTGGGAGGCCAAGCGACGCTCGGCCTCGAAGCTCTTGTCTGCCTCAGCCGCCGCAGCCCGCTCCGCCATCCTTGACTCGCGAGCGGCGGCCTGATCTATCCTTGCCTCCGACTTTTTCCGCGTCGGCGCCAGCACCATGTGCATGTTGCGGCCTTCCTGACGCGGTGCCTGCTCCATCACGCCGTCGGCTGCAACGTCCTCGGCCAGTCGCTGCAAAAGGTTGAGCCCCAATTCGGGACGGGACTGCTCGCGGCCGCGGAACATGATGGTGATCTTCACCTTGTCGCCACCCTTGAGGAACCGCACGACGTGACCGATCTTGGTCGCGTAGTCGTGCTCGTCGATCTTGGGGCGAAGCTTCATTTCTTTGATGACGGTGTTCGACTGGTTGCGCCGCGACTCCCGGGCCTTCTGGGCCGCTTCGTATTTGAACTTGCCGTAGTCCATCAGTCGGGTGACGGGCGGGTGGGCGTCGCCGGACACCTCGACGAGATCGAGGTCGGCGTCACGCGCCATCTGCAAAGCCTGGGCGATCGCCACGATGCCGATCTGCTCGCCGTCAGGGCCGACAAGACGCACCTCGGGCACGCGGATCCGCTCATTGATGCGGGGTTCTGTACTGATACCTGCCTTCTTTCTGTTTTGGATGCGCCCCTGACAAGCAGAAAGGCCTCCGCGTGCGCGAAGGCCTGAAGTGCGGTTGGCATACGCCACCGCACCGTCACCGACCCGACCGCTAATCTTGCAGCCTAGGTGGAGGAAAGCCCTCACTTCACGTGAATTCGAACAATGTCCGAACATCAATAGTTGAGTTTAGTCGATGAGGTGTCGTCATTCCAATTGGCGGTTCACTAGTATGCTAAGACCCATGTTTGGTATGACTGTACACACCACAGCAATCGTCCTGGCCATTGTGTTGGCCGTCATCGCGCTGGCCTACCTGCTGTTCGGCTGGCTGCGCAAGCGCAGTTGGCGCGTCATGTGGCGCGGCGCCGGGTTCATCTTGATGCCCGTCGGCCTGCTCATCATGGGTTTGATGGACAAGGTAGTTGACGGCATCAATGCCGTCGTCAACTGGGCCAACGCCACCTACATGACCACCATGGTGCTGGTCGGCTTGATCGTGGCCGGTGTCGGGCTGGTGTTGTACCTGGTCGGCAGCTTCGTGCCCCACGTCAGCGGCGAAGAGGCCGCCAAGCGGCGTCAAGAGATCCGCGACCGCAAGCTGGCCGCGCTGCAGTCACCCCGCCAGCCTGCCACCACGTCGGCATCGGAGGCCCCGTCAAGCGACAGCACGAAGAAACTGCCGGGCGCCCCGACGCCGCCACCACCACCGCCAAAGCCCGCCGCGCCGAGCGCGCCCGCCACGCCCGACGACAAGGAAATCGACGACATCCTGAAGCGCCACGGCATCAACTGAGATAGGCGCTTTGCAGGGCCTGCACGTCGCTCGGCGACAGGCCGAGGCCGTCCTCCACAAATCCACCCCAACTGCCCCAAACCTGGTCGGCATGGGCGAAGGCAAAATCGAGTTGGGGCTTCGTCACCGTCAGCATTGTGCCGATAAGTCGGCCGATGCGCGGGCTGGCTTTTTCCGCCATTTCTAGCACCGCCTGGTAGTCCGACGCCGGATGCTTGGCGGATTCCAGATAGTCGGCCATGACGTCATCTCGGCTCACACCGAGCAGAGTCAGGATGATGGCGGCCGCCACCCCGGTGCGATCTTTGCCGGCTGAACAGTGGATGTAGACGGCCCGCGATGGCTGCGCCAGCAACTCGCCCAGTAGCGCCCGGAAAGCCTGCGGCCGCTCCATCATCTCGCCGTAGATGCCACCTTGGAACGATTCCATCTGGGCCAGCCCGTCCTCGGAGGCTTTCAGCTGGCCGATGAGAACCGACCAGTCGAGCAACTCGCGGTGCACCTCGTCCATCGACGGGACGCCCCCCTCGCGGCGGTAGGCGGCACCGGCCGGCAGCTTGTCCGGACGACCGGTGGCCTCGCTGAGCGCCCGTAGGTCAAAAACCAGACCCACGCTCAGGTCGGTCAGCTTGGCCAGGTCGTCGTCGGTGGCGTTGTGCAACGCGGTGCCGCGGAACAACAACCCGGGCTTGACCGGACGGCCGTCCACCCCCAGGTGGCCGCCGAGGTCACGGAAGTTCAAGATGGCGGGCCAAACGGCCGGGGTTGCCGTCATAGGCGGCACGCCGATAGCTCGGTGACGAGAATGGCTCTCGCACCCGCAGCCCACAGGTCGTCCATCAGTTGCTGGGCGTTGCGACGGGGCACCAAGGCGCGAACGGCCGACCAACCCGGCTTGGCGAGCGGCGACACGGTCGGTCCTTCCAGGCCGGGCGTCAGTTTTGTGGCCCCCGGTAGATCGGCGTCGGCGATGTCGTAGTCGATCAGCACATAATCGCGGGCCACGATGACCCCGTCCAACCGGGCCTTGAGGTGACGCACGGCCTCGACCACATCGGCGTCGCCCCGGGCATCCGGACGGGCGATCAGGATCGCCGTCGAGGTCAGGATCGGTTCGCCGAACAACGTCAAGCCGGCCTTCCGCAGGGTGGTGCCGGTGTCGACGACGTCCGCGATGGCATCCGCAACGCCGAGCCGGATGGCTGACTCAACAGCCCCGTCCAGCGTTATCAGACGCGCCTTGACACCGTGCTCGGCCAGGTAGGACCCCAGCAGGCCGGGATAGCTGGTGGCGACGCGTAGCCCGTCGAGGGCTTCCAAGCCGAGGCCCGGCGGACCGGCGAACCGGAACGTCGAATCGCCGAACCCCAACTCCATCACCTGCTTGGCGTTCGCACCCGAATCCAGCAGCATGTCCCGCCCGGTGATCCCCAGATCGAGCGTGCCCTCGCCCACATAGGTGGCGATATCGCGCGGGCGCAGATAGTAGAACTCGACCCCACCCGCGGGATCGACCAGCACCAGTTCCTTGGGGTCGCTGCGCTGACGGTAGCCGGCGGCCGCCAGCATGGCGGTCGCACCGTCCGCCAGCGAGCCCTTGTTGGGCACGGCGACTTTCAACAGTTCGTCTGTCATCAAACTGGCCAACCTCACAGGTGTCGGTAGACGTCCTCCAAGGTCAAACCCTTGGCGATCATCATGGTTTGCAGATGGTACAGCAGTTGCGAGATTTCCTCAGCACAGGCGTCGTCCGACTCGTATTCAGCGGCCATCCAAACCTCGGACGCCTCCTCGACGACCTTCTTGCCGATTGCGTGGACGCCGGCGTCAAGGCGCTGGACGGTGCTTGAACCGGTCGGGCGTTCCACCGCCTTGCGGCCAAGCTCGGCCCACAATTCCTCGAAACTTTTCATGCCGGTGCCGCGACTGTCAATCGGTGACGGTCAGGTGGATGACGCCGTAGTCGTATGCCTTGCGATGGTAGACGACCGACGGCAGGCCAGTGGCTGCATCCACGTAGAGGAAGAAGTCGTGACCGACCAGTTCCAGTTCGTCCAAGGCCTGCCCGAGCGTCAGCTTAGGCGAGGTGAAGTTCTTCTCGCGCACCACCAGCGGCCCATCACCGGTGACCTCGACGCCCGCCACCATGTGGGTATCTGGCTTGGCCTCGTCTTTGATTGGCGGAAGCGTGATCGGCAAATCGTTGATCGGCAACGACGCCAAGTTCTGGGATCGCAGCCCGCGCCGCGTCTTGCGTCGATCAGCGGCCCGGCGTAGCTGCGTGCGCAACTTGTCGACAGCCGCCTCGAATGCCACCCGCTTGTCGTCGGCAGCCCCGGCCGCGCGCACCACTGGGCCCTTGGACCGCAGGGTGATCTCGACGGTCGTCACCGGCGCGTTTTTGCCCTCACCGGCCGAAAACTCGACCTCTGCCCGTTGCACCTGGTCGGACAATCGTTCGACCTCGCGCTCCAAGCGATCAATGACCATTTGCCGCACGTCTTCTGTGACAGTCATGCGGCGGCCCGAGATGACAATTTCCATCTTGGTCTCCTTCCGTGTGGTTCCAGACTACCGGACGAACTCATGTGAAGTGTCGACCTCGTGGCGTGTGCGCCACCGTTGCGGCCCCATATACCCGGTGGCCCGCTTCGACCAGCGCCCGCACCGCCTCGATCAAGGTGGCCCCGGTGGTCACCACATCGTCGACGATCACCACCGGAGGTGTGGGACGGCCAGGCGGGGCCGGACGGGCACACATCGAGCCGACCTGCACCGTCCGTCTTGACGCTGCCGCCAAACCGGCCTGGTCGGGCGTGGCCACCGTCCGGCGCAACAGCGGCGACCAGCGGTAGCCGCCCCGTCGGGCCACCCATTGCGCCAAGGTGGCGGTGTGGTCGAACCCGCGGCGCCTGACGCTGGCCGGCGACGACGGCACCGGCACGACGACCAATCCTGCCCCGCCGCTGCCCTGCGCCACCTGGGCCACGGCAGCCGCCAAGGCCGCGCCGAGAGGCGCCGTCAACTGCCAGGCCTGGTCGTCTTTGTAGGCGATGATGAACCCGGCCGCGTCGTCGTAGCTGAGCGACGCCACCACCGGGATGTCCAACCCCGGCCGCCAGAGGGCCTGCGGGTGCGGCTCCAACCCCTGACGGCACGCCGGGCAGGGGCTGCGCCCAGGCGCACCGCAGCCGTGGCATTGCCCGCCCAAGTACAAATCGACGGCGGCATCAAGAAGCAAACCTGCAACAGTCATACCACACCATGGCTGCCTGGGGGCCATAACCGGCCCCCGGTGCGGTGCTGTGGATAACTATTCGGGTAGCGCCACCGCTATCAACCCCGACGCCTCTGCCGTCCAGCGGGTCGTGTCCTCATAGCGCAGCACCGTGCCGGCCGCCGTCAGCACCACCGCCGTCGTTCCACCGTCCGTCCGCGGGGTGACGGCCAACCCGACGGGTTGATCGCTGATCGGCCCCATCGACACCACCGACGCCGCGTCCATATCCATGCGGTACACCGTGGCACTACCGTTTTGGCTCGTGGTCGCCAAGACGACCAGCTGAGAGGCGGACACCCAGCCGACGTCCAGGCAGGTCGCCAGCAGGCCGTGATCGGTGTTGACAACCAGGGGACGCCAACCCGTCACCACCAGGGGTGCCAGGCTTTCGATGCGCAAGAAGCCGAGAACATCCTGTCCATCGATGTTGGCGGCCATGGCGATGCGCGTTCGATCCGGCGCCACGCGGAAAGCCACCACCGTCGCGCCGGCCAGGTCCGTCAGCTCGACCTGCTGCGGGGCCCCAGAGCCGGCCAGCCACATCACCGGCGTCGGGCCCTGTGCCACAGTCCAAATCCCGGCTTCATTGATTTGCGGGCGCGTCAGGCCTTCCGCATCGAACACCTTGACGGGCGGTTTGCCCGAAGTTGTCGAGGCGGTCCACAAACTGGTAGGGGATGTCAACGCGATGGTCGTGCCATCCGAGCCGACAGCCAGCCCCGTCGGGGTATCGCCCCAGGCAGTGCCCAGCGGACCCGCCATCGGTGCCGGCGTGGCATCGCCCACCGACGACAGTTGCGCCACCGTGGAATCGGCCAGCAGACCGAATTCGGCCGTCGAGATCGTCAGATCGGCCGGGGCATAGGCATTGACCGTGGCCTGACTGACCACGCCGTCGGCACCCTGCCCCGGCACTGCGAAAGCAATGCCGTCGACGGTGATGGTCAGGCCGGTGATCGTCGGGAAACTGCCGTGCAACGTCCACCAGATTTGCGATACCATCTGCACCTTTTGCCCCTGCGACAAGCCCTGGATCTCGGCACTAAGAGTCAGCTGCGCCACGCCCCCTTCCACCGGCACGGCCGAGACGGCCAGTTTTGTCTGCGGTGGGATCACCGTCACAGCAGCCGGGCTCAGCCAGGCCGACGGGCCTTTCAGCAGGCCCTCGACGGTGGCCGTCGGCGTGGCGTCGCCCCAGTTCATGTAGAGGTTTTCGGCCAAAAGATGGTCCAGCAGGGGGTCGAAGAAGTACATCGGCACGGCCTTGAATGCCTGCTCGAAGGCATATGACGAGATGATGATTCCTGGGCCGGGGTCACCGATCCGCCACTGCCCGTCGACCTGCGTCATGGCGAAATCGTGCGAGTAGTCGGGTTGGTTGACGGCGGTGTACCGTCCGCCCTCGACCACGCCCAAAACGGGTGCCGTCAGTTTGGCCTTCTGGTCGGTGGCGGTTGGCGCATGCCCATTCGAGTCGTAGATGGTGACCTGGGCTGACGGGTCCCAATCCAGGGCGGCCTGCGGCGTCAGATACTGGCGGGCGACGTTGAACCGGTTGGCGTTGCCCGACCAGACGGCGGCCAAGAAGCCACCCAGAATCTGGTCGGGGGTGCCGTCTTGGATCGGCGTCGCCGGCTCGATGTCGACAGGTGGGGCACCACCTCCCACCGGCGGCTGATCGACTTGTTGCACAGGCCCAGAAACCGGGATCAGGCTGCACCCCACCAACGTCAAGGCCAACACCGGTGCCGTCAAAACCAGCTTGGCTGTCGCCACCGCCCGCCGCAGAACGCTGGCCGTGCTGCACTTCATTCTGGCGCCAATCATTTAGCGTCCCCCTCCCCTGCCGGCATGTCACCGACCGGCAGTTCTTCAGCGGTACCTGGCCCGGGTGCGGCGTCGCTCGGCCGCAGCGGCAGCGGCGAAGCATCGATCACACCGCCGGGCGAACGGGGCAACGTCAGCCTGAACGACGAGCCCTGCCCCAGTTGGCCCCACGCCTCGAGCCACCCATTGTGCAAGCGAGCGTCCTCCAGGGCGATCGCCAACCCCAAGCCGGTGCCACCAAGATTCCGCTGACGCGACGGGTCGGCCCGCCAGAAGCGATGGAAGACCAGCGACGTCTGCTCGGGCCGAAGACCCACCCCATGATCTCGTACCGTCACAGCGACGCTGTGCTGGTCGTTGCCCACCGTCACTTCGATGGGACGGGATTCGCTGTGCTCGATGGCATTGGACAACAGGTTCCGCAGAATGCGCCGCACGCGCCGGGGGTCGGCCTCCACCATCGTCGGGCCGGGCCGGACGTCCACGTCAATCTGGACGCCCGCCTGAGCGGCCAGCGAACCGATGTCGTCGACCTCATCGCGCACCAATGAGGCGAAGTCGATATCGTCGGCGCTCAGCGTCGCCGCGCCGGCGTCGAAGCGCGAAATCTCCAACAGGTCGGTCAGCAAAGATTCGAAGCGATCCACCTCGTCGTGCATCAATTCGACGGTGCGGGTCAACCCGGGCCGCACCTCGCTGCGTTGGTCGTACAGCACATCCGAAGCCATGCGCACCGTCGTCAGCGGCGTCCGCAACTCGTGGGAAACGTCCGAGACGAAGCGCTGCTGCAGGCGGGACAGCTCTTCGAGCTGGCCGATCTGGTTGCTCAGGGTTGAAGCCATGTCGTTCATGGAAATGGCCAGGCTGGCCAGGTCGTCCGAACCGACCACCGGCAGGCGCTGTTCGAAATCGCCGGCCGCGATGCGCTGGGCCACCGCCGAAGCCTGCCGGACCGGTCGGCTGATTTGGCGTGCCACAAGGTACGCGATCAGCACCAGCGCCACCGCCAGCACCGCCATGGACGACCAGACGGCGCGCTGCAGCACGACCAGCGTGTTAGCCTCCTGCGTCAGCGGGAAAAGGAAGTAGACGGGGTACAAATCGCCCGACGGCACCCGCAGATTGCCACCGACTGCCAACCCCGGCACGGATGGCGTACCGTCACGGTAGGACACCAAGGTTGGGGCAACCCACAGATAGCTCGATCCGGTCAGCTTGTCGGCCAACGCGGGCGGCACCGAATCCGCCGACAAACCGCTGGAGATGAAACCGGTGACCGGCGTTTCGATCATCACCTGGAATTGCTGCGAAGATGCGGTGGCCTGGACGACTAACTGGTTCAACCGCTCGTTCAACGAGGCGACGGACAAGTCCGTGTCGGTGAGTGACAACTGCATGCGGCTCAACGCCGTCGACGCCTCGGCCGACACGCTGACCTGCTTGCCGGCCAGAATGCCCCGCGACGCCTGCACGAGGATCAGCCAGGCACTGGCAGCCAGAATGATCAGCGCCGCGACCAGGGTCGTCGCGATGACTCGCAGTGCGATAGACGACCGCCAGATGCGCCGCGGCAGCGCCAAACGACGCGTCGCGCCGTCAGCTACCGGCATTGTCTTCCACCCGGTAGCCGACTCCCCGGACAGTGATGACGATCTCTGGGCGCTCAGGGTCCTTCTCTATCTTGGAGCGCAGCCGCTGGATGTGTACATTGATCAGCTTGGTGTCGCCCGAGTGGTGGTAACCCCAGACGTCCTCCATCAGTTTCTGGCGCGTCATCACCTGTCGCGGATGCGTTGCCAGGGCCATCAACAGGTCGAACTCCAGTGGCGTCAGCAGCACCTCTTGGCCGCTGCGGGTCACCTTGTGGGTCGCCGGGTTGATGACGATGTCGTTGATGGCAATCGCCGCCCCCGGGACGTCGGCTTCCATGCGGCGCAGCCGCGTGCGCAGCCGGGCGACCAGTTCTTGCACTTTGAACGGCTTCGACACGTAGTCGTCGGCACCCGCCTCTAGGCCCCGCACGACATCTTGCGTGTCGCTGCGGGCCGTCAGCATGACGATGGGCACGCCCGACTCGGCCCGTATCGTACGGCAGACTTCGACGCCGTCGCCACCGGGCAGCATGATATCCAGCAACACCACATCGGGACGCCGACGGCGGAACGCGTCGACCGCCCTGTCGCCCCGACCGCACCAGACTGTCTCGAAACCTTCCTGACGCAGGACGATCTGCAGCATCTCTGCCAGCGCCACGTCGTCATCGACAACGAGAACCATTGGGTGATTGGACGCACCAGCCATGGCAACCTCCTGTGTCGCCAGTGTACTACGAGCCGGTCGCGACACCATGGCTCGGGTCGGCCGACCAACCAGACCAACTCGGTGGGTACAGCGTCGCTTCGACGCCGATGACCGCCAGGGCCAACACACCTTGGCAGGCCGACACGCCCGACCCGCAGTAGAGCGCCAGCGGGTCATCGAGATCGCCGAAATAGGCCCGAAGTGCCTCGTCCGCCGGCATCGCGCCTTGGGCGTCCCACAGCGCCGCGACGGGCCGGTTGACGGCGCCCGGGATGTGGCCGGCCTTGGCGTCGATGGGTTCGACCTCGCCCCGATAGCGCTCACCGGCACGCACGTCGACCAGGCTGCCCGGCCACGCCGCCACAGCGTCGGCGTAAATGGTTGGCAAATGGCCGGTGGTGACGTCCACCGTCGTCCCTGCGGCAGCGCGCGGCCCCGCCTCGGGCAGGCCGCCGGAAGCCAGCCAGCCGGGCCAGCCGCCGTCTAGGACGCGCACATCCAGGCCCGCCCACCGCAGCACCCACCAGGCGCGGGCGCTCGCCGAAGTGCCCGGCACGTCGTAAACGACGATGGGGTCTGCGGGGTCGAGGCCCAGTTCGCCCAGCCCGGTGCTCAAGTGATCGGAGCTGGGCATCGGGTGACGACCGAGGGTCTTGTCGGCGCTGGGTTGGGTCAAGACGTCTTCCAGGCTCAGGAACCGCGCTCCCGGTATGTGGCCGGCCAGGTACGCCGCCCGTCCCGTGCCAGGTAGTTCGTTCAGTTGCCAACGGACGTCCAGCACTTGGGCGTCGCCGAGCTGGGTCGGGGTCACCAGATAATCAGATCGACTCATGCCTCCATTATCCATGGTGAACGCATCCCGGCGGCGTCAACTCTGGCGGTTGAACTTACACCGCTAGTTTTGCTGGCACGGCTGGCACCGCCGGCACCGCCGGCACGGCTGGCACAGGCGGTAGAGTGGCTGGCGACATAGTGAGAAGTAAGCAGCACGACCAAGAGGACGGTGATAATGCGGCGTTTGTTGGCCCTTGTCAAGCGTCTTTTTCCAACCGACTCCGCGCGGGGGCGCTTCATCCGTCGTCTGGTGCCTGGTTCCTGGGTGTCGGCCGCGCGGCGGGGCTACAAGCGTTATGTGATGCGGACTGAGCCTTCTCTGTGGCGTCCGCCACTACACGATGACCGAACGGAACCGCTGTTCAGCGCCGTCATCCCAATGTTCAACACACCCGAACGCTACCTGGCGCCGCTGGTCGATTCGCTGATAAACCAGTCGTATCCGCACTTCGAGGCGATTCTGGCAGACGCCTCGACTGACCCCGAGCGAGCAGAGGCCATCGAACGACGAGCCGAGCTGGACGGACGCCTGCGCTACCTGCGACTGGCCCGAAACGGTGGCATATCGGAGAACACGAATGTCGCGTTGGCGCAAGCCGAAGCCCCCTACGTCGTGTTCGTCGACCATGACGACATTCTGGCCGCCAACGCGCTCAACGAAGTGGCCTGCCGGTTGGCCGACGACCCCAGCACTGACATTTTCTATTCGGACGAGGATTTGCTGACCGAGGACGGTCTGCGCCGCAAAGGCCCGTCGTTCAAACCCGACTGGTCGCCCCACATGCTGCTGCACTGCAATTACACCAACCACCTGTCGGTCGTCCGGCGGTCGTTGGTGGAAGAGGCGGGCGGCTTGCGGCCGGATTTCGACGGCGCCCAAGATTACGATCTGTTGCTGCGCGTCCATAGCCTGGGGCATGTGTTGAAGGTTCACCATGTGCCTCTGGTGCTTTACCACTGGCGAGAGGCGGTCGCGTCGACGGCCAAAAAAATCGGGAACAAAACCTATGCCATTGACGCCGGTCGTCGGGCGTTGGGCGAATACCTGCAGCGAATCGGCGTCGCCACCGACGGCATTGTCGGATTGCCCACCGACCCCAGTTGGCATCGCGTCAAACCTCGTTGGGCGGCCCACGTTGCGGTGGTCTGCGCCGGGGCGGCAGCCGACCAGATTGGTGCCCTTCAAGCATCGGTAGTGTCGCCAGTTTGCCGTCCGGTGTGGTTGGCGCAACCCGATGGTCTGGACCTTGCCGAGGTGCCCGACGATGCCGAGGCGGTTGTTGTGCTGCTTCAGCCGTTCCAACCCGCTGATGCGACCTGGCTGGATGACCTGGTCGGAGCGCTGACCCTGCCCCAGGCTGCGGTTGTCGCGCCGCTGTTGATGGGGACGGATGACGTGCTTGACACCGATGCCCTGAACGCCCGAAACCCCAATGCGGCGGCCATCAGACGGGCCGACGATATCGGCGAAACTAGCTTCACTTGGCCCGTCGGCATGGTGCGCGACGCGCGATCGGTCATGCCTTTGGTGGTGGCCGTCAAACGGGCCGATCTTGATCTGCTGGACGCCGATGCGATGACGGCCGGGCAACGGCTTGTGGTGCCGCCCAAGCGAGGTTTCGCGGTGATTTGGGGTCCTCAGCGCATGGTGCAGGTCGAACCAGTCGTAATCGGTGTAACCAAGAGGGAGGACGGCAAATGACAGCCAAAGTGGCCTTCTGCGTCGTCGCCTGGAACAACGCCGACATTCTGCGCATCTGCCTGGACTCGTTACTGGCGCAAACGGACGTGCCTTTCGACATTTACATGATCGACAATGCCTCGACCGACGACACGCGCGTCGTTATGGCGCAATATCCCAGCGTCCACGTGACGTGGTCGAGTGTGAATACGGGATTCGCGCGAGGCAACAACATTTTGATCCGTCAAGCCCTAAAAGACCCGGAGGTCGGCTATGTCGCGCTGATCAATTCGGATGTTGAACTCGACGCGGCCTGGGCGTCCACCCTGGTGACCTTTGCCGAGCAACGCCCAAACGTCGGCTCGCTACAGGGCCTGACGTTGGACTACTTCGACCACGCCGTCGTCGATTCCCTGCACATCTTCATCAACCCAAATCTTCACGCCCAGCAGTACGGCCACGGCCGGTCGGCGCTGCCGCCCGGCGCCTATTACCCGCGCAAAGTGTTCGGCGTGAATGCGGCCGCTTGCGTGTATTCGCGGGCGATGATCGAGAGCTTGCCCGATCAGCGGCACGGCTTCTTCGACGGCCGGTTCTTCATGTATTACGAAGACATCGACCTGAGCTACCGGGCGCTGTTGTGCGGGTGGGACGCCTGGTTCGTGCCCGACGCACTCGCCTATCACATGGGCTCTGTGACAACCAAAAAACGCGGATCCCGCTACAGCCTCGAGATGGTCGGCCGCAACCTGCCCGCGACAGCCTTCAAGAACACGCCCGGGCCGGTCATCCGACGTAGCGCCCACCGCATCGCCTACGGTTCGGTGAAACTTCTGATCAACATCGCCAGGGACAACGGGGTTATCGGCGCCGCTCGGTTCGTCGGCGCCGTGCTGCAGGGGTTGGTGCGCCTGCCCATCTACCGTTCAAGCAGACGCGCGATCACTGCCGCCACCGTCATGGACAACGATTACCTGCTGCGCATCTTCCGTCAAAACGGCATACTCGGTTGACACATCCTAAATCGCTTACCCTGCTTACTGTGCGCTGGAGGCAGTGATGACTTCCGGGGTTTCTTTCCGCAGATGCCGCTTCGCGAACCTCAGCGGGCTCAACAGAAATCGCCCCAGCCGAAACGCTCTGGAGTGAAGCAAAAACTGTATGTCGTTGTCTTTCTCTTTCCACAAGTCGTAGTAACGTCCACCTATGTAGCTGTCGATCAGTTGAACAGGATAGTCTGTGTTGGTCACGATGAACTGACGAAGGCTTTCCAGCTGGGCCGGTACCAGACGCACGGCCTTAGTCTTAATAAACGGGTACTTGTTCACCGTCTGTAGCAGCCAAAGTGGTCGGTTACACGTGAACCCAGGATTGTACTTCGACATGTCCCCCGTCGACCAAGCGCTGATGTCGACCTTAGTCTTGTCCAGCTCCTTGACCCCCCAATACTCCACCGAATCGTAATACGAATCATACGTGAACCCTTGGGCCGCCAACAGCTCGGTCAACCGAATCTCGTAGTTCGTGATGACATCTAGAACATCCGTGAAGTCCTTGACCCCCGCCCAGAACTGCCGAAACACCGACGAGGAAACCACCGCCGAATTGAAGGTCATGTAGTAACTCTGGATATGGGACGGCGCGAAAATCACCTGCCCCTGACTGTCGACCAGCAGATCCGTCAATGCGATGTTCGTCGTCATGCCCCAGAAATCGACACCCTTGGCTTGCATTCCGTCATAAATGCGCGAAAAGTCCTGCAGAGGCCCGAAACACGTGTCGTTCATTACGGTGAGCTCGTCATACCCGACCAACTCGTCCCAACCGAAGTCGGCCATGCCGTCCCGCCAGGCGGCGAAGTCGTACCCGATGTTGTCCCGCTGAATCAGTCTGTCGCAACACTCGCCGATCAGCGCCTGATCGGTTTGCGACACCGGTGTGTTGGAAATGACGACGATCCGATCGAAGATCGGCCGCATCTGGCGCAGTTGATAAACCACATAGTCTTCGACCCGATTGAGCTTGTTGTAGTGTGCGTAAAACAGAATGCGAGCCGGCTTGGTTTGCTTTGTCATGTCGGGTTCCTATTCGGTGTTGCCTTTGCCTCGGCAGTAGATAGCCGCGAACGGTCGCAGAAGGTGCAAATACTCAAGCAACGAGAAGGCAAACATGAAGAGCCTGTCAAACAACCTTTCGCCGCGCAACCGCCAACTGAACGCCGTCAGCCGTGATCTGACACCGTTATCGCGAAGCCATTCCATGACCCGTCGGTGTTCTGCCAGGAAATCACCGCTGGTTGCCGCTTTGCCAGAGTAGAGCAACCACCAAACCAGGAACCGCCGGTAATAGTACTTCAGAAACTCGGGCTTCTCGGCGAACAGATCGTTGATCTTTCCGAGCAGATACAACACGTCTAGACCCTGCCGCAAGCCCTTATGCACGGTGTTCGACACACTGGTTCGGTTATAGGTCCAGGTATAGCCGACGTAGTCTATGACCTTGATGCGGGCGTGCTTCGTCTTGGCCATGGACGCGAAATAGACGTCCTCGCCAATTCCGTAATTCAGGAACTCGATATTGTTCGCGACCAAGAAGTCGCGCCTGTAGACCTTGTCCCATGGGTAGATGTTGATGTAGGTCTCCCACTCCGAACCGGTCATGCGACGTTCCGATATCAGCTTGCCCGCCTCGTCTCGTCTTCGCCAACCCCCCACGACGACGTCGCAATCATCGGCCATATGCGCCATGTAGACCTTCAGATAATCCCGATCCAGATAGTCATCGCAATCCACGAAGACCAGATAGTCACCGGTGGCGATTCCGATCGCCTTGTTTCGCGTCAAAGAGACACCTTGGTTCGGCTGATCGACAACCACGACGTTGCGATGCGACGTCTCGTATTCGCGCAATATTTCCAGCGAACTATCCGTGGACCCATCGTTCACCGCCACTACCTCGACGCTCCCGTCCTGGCACAGGATACTGTCCAGGCATCGCCTGATCGTCGCTTCCGCGTTATAGACGGGTATGACGAACGACACCGTCTGGGCTGCCAAAGTACTCACCGCACGAAGATCCTCAGGTAGACGCGAACCATGAAGCTCCAGATTCGCCGCACAAGCATGCTGAAGGCGATGTCGAAGCGCGACAATGCCAGACTCACGCGGTGCTTTTCCAGCATTTTTCGATGCTCGCCCAGATAGGCGTTCTCTTCCCCGCCGCCCATCACCTTACTGGTATTGGCACCTTTGCGCACGCGAAACTGATTGAGCGAGTCCCTGATAACGAAGATATCGCCCTGGCCGGCGATACTCATGAACAGATCGTAATCCGTGATATAGACGAATGTCGGGTCGAAACCACCTACCTTGTCCAGCACGCTGGCACGAATGAGGTTCGCCACGGGAGAGCCGAAAAGGTCCAGCGTCCGGGTACTGGCAATGGCCACCCGCCGTCCCGACACCAACCCGCTTCGCCAATACCGTCGAAACGTCCCGTGCTGGTGGCCGTTGGCATCCACCACGCGCGAGTCGCTCTCCGCCAGCACCGCTGTCGGGTGGTCCAGCAGCGCCTGCAGTTCCTTCGCGATGGCCGTCGGTTCCAGCGCGTCATCCGCCCCCATCAGCTTGACGAATTCCCCTCCGGCCAAACGCATTGATCGGTTCCAGTTGCCCGCCAAGCCCAAATTGACATCGTTGCGCGACAGCCGTATGCGCGAATCCTCGATAGCCTCAACAACATCGAAGGTGTCGTCGGTCGACGCATCGTCCACCACGACGACCTCAAGATTCCCGTACGTCTGATTCAGCACGGACTGAACGGCGTACGCGATATGCTCCGCATTGTTGTAGGCAGGTATGCATATGCTGACCAACGGGTTCAACGTGCGATCACCGTCCAGGAAGACTCGCCACGAAGCCGGCGCCATTCGAATATACCTTGGGCAGGCCGTCATAGAAGCCACGGTTTGCTTGATAGGCCACACTTCCGCCGTCCGTGAGCACCAGCACACAGGCCGATGTGGATTGCTTCACCTGACTGAGCACCCACCCCGGATTGCTGACGGTGGCTTCAAGCCAGGTGTTGTCGCGTTGCGCGCTCATCACCTCATACCAGAACACATTTTGCCAGGAACTCACCACAGGCACCATCGGCTCACCGGGCACGACACAGTTCGCGTACACGTAGTGGTACAACGCCTGCTGATCAGGGTCGATGCCGCGAGGCTGCAGTATCTCCCACCGGTTGAACATCAGTACATCGTTGAAGCCGATGGACTTCGCTTGCTGATCGAACAGTTCGTTGCGAACCTGGATTCGATGCTCTAGCCCACTCATCGCCACAGCCAACACGACCAGCCAGACCGTCGCATAGGTGCCCAAAAGAACCGCCGTCTCGTGATTCGCGATCTTCGAAATGCCGACAATGGCCAGGTACGCCATGATGAACCATAGAACGTAATACGACTTGTAATAGTAGTAGGAGGAAACCTTGCCGAACATGCCCATAGCGAACAACCCGACCATGAAAACGATCTGGACCGGCAGCATGATCAACTGAAGGTTCACCTGGCTGGATCGGAGCATCTTGCCCACACCGAATGCGGCGATCGGCGCGAAGGGAAGGAAATTCGAAAACAGATCTCGGTACCCGGCGCCCTCGGCGGAGATGGCGCCCGACACCGTCACCCCGCCCGTGAAAGTGCCGGAATACAGATACACCACACCTATCGCACACGGCAAAAGGAAAACAGCCAAACCGGCGAGCACAAAGCTGCGGGAAACCACCCACCGTCCATGGTATTTCCACAAAAGCAGCAATGCGAGAGCAACGAATACCACCGGCGCAAACATTGAATAACAAACGAAAAGGCCCAGGCTGCCGCCCATCAGCAGCGCCACCCCGGGCCACTTGCCGACTTCGTCGCTCGCCAGCGAGTCTGCCAGGAATGTCAGATACGTTATCAAGATGACGCCCATGCCAAGCCAGGTGAACCCGAACAGCGTGCTATTCAGCGGGTACCCGCTCAAATAGATCACGGTCATGCCAAGACCTACCCACAACATCAACGTCGTCTTCAAGTGACGCCGGATCACGGCGTAGAACATCAGGCCACCGATGAAGAGGAAGAGGCCGTCACCAAAGACGAATATCTTGTAATAGTAATCCGGCGGCATCAGCGGACTCAAGGTGCTGATCAGCAGCCCGTTCGTGAGCGACTGGTAATACATGCCTTGGACGGCGTGGGTGTTGACAACATCGACCGCGTCGAGCAGCCGCGGTGCCGGGTCTATCGCCAGATAGCTGGGGGAGAAGTTGAGACCGTCCGTTCGCACCATGAAATAGGCCACCGAATAGACCGCCAGGACTGCCGCGACGACGGTGTCGATCGCATGCCAGTCGTACTGCTGCACCGCGCGTTGACGCCGGATCACCCACCACAACACGCCGCCCGCTATCAGGTCGGCGACACCCAGCGACACAATGGTGACCGGCAGGTGGACGAGCGTGAACAGCCCAGCCAACAGCGCATGCCAGCAAGTCAAAGTCAAAATGCTTGCCGCGCCCCACGCGATGGCCGGCAACGTTTTGGCCGATTTTCGCACCAAGAAAAGCCCCAGCCCGGCCACGAGGCAAGCGAGAACGAAAAATATCGAGGTGAGAGCGCTACCGAGCATGAAATCTGTCTCCATAATCTCAGACCGTGCCGCAGTCTGAGAAGGCTAGTTGAGCGTAGCCGCGTTGCGCGACACCTACATTCTAGCCTGGACACCGGGCCATACGCGTCCGACCTTGACGCTCGACTAGACTAGTGGTGTGACTCATGATTGGCTTGTCAGAGAAGACGGCGTCAGATGGGATGGCTCGCAAGGCGGAGGAGGGAGTCATAGCGGTTCCTATGGCGACCGACGACAACGCAGCGAGGTGCCCATGTGGCGTCGTGTTCGATACGCCAATCATGACTCACACCACTAACCCTCCATCCGTGGAAAGGAGCCGTCCGTGACGCAGGATGCAAAGGTTACGCCATCGGTTGCGGTGATTGTACCCTGCTACAACGAAGAGGTTGCAGTTGCCAAGGTTGTCACCGACGTTAGGGCAGCGGTGCCGTACGCCGATATTTACGTCTACGACAACAACAGCACGGACGGCACCTCCGAAGTCGCGGCCGCCGCCGGCGCCATCGTGCGCTTCGAACCGCGCCGCGGCAAGGGTAATGTCGTCCGGCGCGCGTTCGCCGACGTCGAGGCCGACGTGTACGCGCTGATCGACGGCGATGACACCTACGACGCTTCGAAGCTGCCGGCCATGATCGACGCCGCTGTGACTGACCAGCTAGATCATGTGCTTGGCGTCCGGACACCCGACACGACGGTTTCCGCGTACCGTCCGGGACATGAGACTGGCAACAGAATGTTCAACCGACTGGTGACCCTGCTGTTCGGCGAGCCGGTCGGCGACATGCTCAGCGGCTACCGCGTGATGTCTAGGCGGTTCGTCAAATCGTTCCCGGCGCTGTCGCGTGAGTTCGAGATTGAAACGGAGCTGACGGTGCATTGCACGAGCCTACGGGTGCCGAGTGCGGAAATTCCGGTGGGCTTCAAGGACAGGCCGGCCGGTAGCGAGTCGAAACTGCGGACCTACCATGACGGTTTCCGCATTCTGCGACTTCTTGGCACCCTTCTGCAATTCGAACGGCCGCTCTTCTTCTATGGCGTGTTGGCCGCCGTCTTTGCCGTCGTCGGGCTGGCCTTGGGCATACCGGTGCTGTGGGAGTTCGTCGTCACCGGCATGGTGCCACGCCTTCCAACCGCCGTCTTGGCGTCATCGTTGATGATTGTCGCGATGTTGACGTTGATGGTTGGGCTGGTGCTGAACGGGGTCATCATGACGCGCAACGAGGCAGCACGGCTAGCCTACCTGAGCCACGGCCCCATCGGCCTCAAGTGAGTGTTGCCGATCATCGCTGCGGATGGCCAGAAGATGAACGACCACGCCCACCAAGGGGCCGACCAAGATAGCCACAATCACCCGTTCAGCACCCGCCATCGGCAATGCGAACAGCAGCCCGACGGTCGCGGCTGCGCCCACGAGCCAGCCGGCCAAAAATGCCTTGTGGGCGGCGATTGCGATCGCCGCACTGCCAGCCAGTGTCAACAACGCTATCGACATGGCGGCGAAGGTTAACCCGCCCAAAACCAACCGCGACAGCACATACTGCTGTCCATACAACAGCCTCATGATCCAGGGCCCCAGAAGTGCCGCCGCCACCGCCAACACCGCACTGACCCCGACGACTGCGGCAAATGGTTTCGCCAAAGCGCGCAGGCGGCCGTTCCGGCTGGCGACGAAGCCAGCGATGGCAACCCCCTGGAACGCGGCCAGCGGCATCATCAACGGCGCCCGCGTCAATTGCACGCCGAGTAACAGACTCGCCATCCCCGGTGTGTTATTGCCCAACGCGGCCTGGACGATCGCCGGAAAACCGTTGACGAGCACCGCACTGGCGGCGGCCGCCAACATAGCCCAGGCCCCATTGGCCAGCAGCGCCTTCAGCGCCACATCGCCACGCGCCAGCGCAGCGCTGCGGCCGCGCGGCACGACGAGAGCAAACAACAGCCACGTCAATGCTGGAAGTGCCGCCGCCAACTGCAGCGCCGACAGGCTCGGCGCCAGCAGGGCGACGCCAGCGATGAGGATTATTCGCACAGTCGGCTCTGCCGCGCTCAGCGCCGCCATGGTCCCCCATTGACGTCGGCCAGCCAGGATTCCGCCGAGCGTGAGATGGCAGCCATAGCTGACCACGACAATCGCGCTCACAACAACTACCACGACGCCGACACTGAGATGAGGTGCCCACCAAGGCGCAATGGCCAGAACCAGAACGGCAACAATTCCCGCCAGAATCAGGGTCATGGCGAGCACCCTGGCCGTTGGCCGGGCGGGTACCTCATCGGGCTTAACCGAGACCGAGCTGACAGCTCGCACGCCCTCGTTCTGCAACCCGGTCAGTATCTGGAAGCAACCGAACAGCACCGACCAATACACCAAAAAGTGAGTGTAGGAAGACGAGTCGAGCGAGCGGGCCGCGACGACGGTTACGACAATCGTTACGACCGCAGCCCAACCGCTGGCTGCCAGTACGCCTACGGAACGGTTGGGTGAAATTAGCTGATCATCCATGCGCGCCTTATCTTGGCTGCCACCAGCGAACGCCCCGAGCCCGTACCAGATTTGGGCAAGTCCGGCGATTGCGACAGCGCCAATCACCATACCACCGACCGGCCGGTCTTGTGGCATGCTCTTCGCCTGACACAACGCGTGGGTGCTAAGATTCACGGGTGAGAGAGGCGGTTTCGATGTCCGAGGACGATGCGGTGTCGCTGCCCCGGTTGGCGATTGTTGTGCCGTGTTTCAACGAAGAACAGGTGTTGCCGATTTCCAGCGGTCAGTTTCTGTCGAAGCTCGAGTCATTGATCGGTTCGGGACGAATTGCCGACACGAGCCAAGTTGTTTTCGTCGACGATGGGTCGTCGGATCGTACGTGGGAATTGGTTGAATCGCTCGCCCAGTCGACACATCACTTCGGTGGGGTGCGATTGACGCGCAACTACGGGCACCAGAATGCATTGCTGGCTGGGTTGATGTGTGTCCGCACCAGTTTTGATGTCACGATTTCCGCCGACGCGGACGGCCAAGACGATATCAACGCCATGGATGCGTTCATCGGCCAGTACGAGGCCGGCTGCGACGTCGTCTACGGCGTTCGGTCCAGCAGGAAAAAGGATACCGTCTTCAAGCGAATGACAGCACAGGCCTTCTACCGTCTGCTTGCCGGCATGGGGGTGAAGACCGTTTACAACCACGCCGACTATCGTCTCATGTCAAGCAAAGCGCTAAGCATTTTGGCGCAGTATCAGGAATCGAACCTGTTCTTGCGCGGTATCGTACCACTGGTCGGGTTGCGCACCGCGACGGTGGACTATGAGCGGTCAGCACGTCTGGCCGGCGAAAGCAAATACCCGCTGAGTAAGATGCTGGCACTGGCCCTTCGCGGGGTAACCAGTTTCTCCTCCAAACCTCTCCGCTTCATCACCGTCCTCGGTTTCGCGGTTTCGGTGTTGACCCTGGTGGCGATTGTCTGGGTGCTCGTCACCTATTTCATGGGACGGTCCGTGCAGGGCTGGACGAGCACCACTTTGGCCATTTTCTTGATGGGCGGCCTTCAGCTGTTCTCGCTTGGGATTATCGGTGAATATGTTGCCAAAGTGTTCGACGAAGTCAAGCACCGGCCGCGTTTCACAATCGGGGACACGGCTGGGGGCGTTTCACAAGTCACGGACGACGGACGCCTCGACGCCTGATCAGCGGCAAATTCGGGTGAGGAATATTCGGTGGATACAGGCCCAACCAAACCGGTATCTCGGTTGACGACCAGCAACGGGCTGTTGGCGACCACCACCCGGTTCTCGCTGGTCGGAATTGTCAACACGCTGATTGATTTCGCCGTCTATTCACTGGCCGTCCTGTTTGGGTTACCGTTCTTTTTTGCGAACCTGATCTCGACATCTTGTGGCATGGCATTCAGTTTCTTCGGCAATCGAAGCTTCACGTTCCATGCCGCCGGGCATTCGGCACGCCGCCAGATTGCCCTTTTCCTGATCGTCACCTTGATCAGTCAGTGGGCGATCCAGCCGCTAGTCATTTGGGCGTTTAGCCACGTGACAATCGACTGGACCCTGCTCGGTCATTCGCCCTCCCTCATCCTCGGCAAGATCGCCGCCATCGTCTGCAGCTTCGTCTGGAATTTCATCCTTTACCGTCACGTGGTGTTCGTGGACCGTTCGGCGAAGCCAGCCGTCCCCAACAGTGGGGACCGGAACTCATAGCCGAATGGTGAGGGCGCGAGGCTGAAGGCTGTCATTGACCCGTGATGCCATGAATACCCGGACCACCAGATAGACCATCACGGCCAGTAGAACATACTCGCAGATTATGGGCGAAATCACGCGCCCACCCATATACATCTCGATCAGGTCGAAACTGAGTATCCCCAGCAGCAGGAGAGACTTCCGTGACCAGCGAACCATGAACACGAGCATCGCGAACACAGACGCCAGCGCCCAGTAGCCTTCGTGCTGCGATGGCATGAACATGAAAAACACAATCGGCGAGACCACCAAAAGGTCCAACATAGCCTGCCCTCGCGAGGCTTCATCGCGGGCGTTGAAGATGAGCGCGAACAACGTCACAAAGATCACCACGATGACGGATGCTCCGAAGATTGTTCCGCCCATCAACGGCACATTGCCCAGGTCCGGCATTATGCCGCCCCACGCCGGGTCGAACAGTATTCGCCAAACACCCCAGTAAAGGGAGCCAGCGGTGCTGGTGCGGGCAACGAAGATGCCGAGGGTGGCGTCGAAAAGGCTTTCGCCGGCAATCAGCGCAGGCACACTCGTCAGCACCAATCCGACGACGGCGAAAAGCGGCGCAATCCGGCGAATGAGGTTTGCCGAGCGGAACTGTAGTAGATATATGAGGAAAAGCACCGGGGCTATGTACAGCGCCATTGGTTTGAACCCGACTGCCACACCCACCAGCAACCAGGCAAGGCCCGGACGTCGCTTGATGATCGCCAGCAACGCCATGAGATCGAGGCCGAGATAGATACTGTCTGGCAGATTGGTTTTCAACATATCAAGGAAAAAGGCCGGCAGAAACGGCACTAGCGAGGCAGCGATCACTGGCCTCCAGGTGCCTGGACGGCGATCCAAGGATTTGACGATGAAATACACGGCAATGACTGCGATGATCGTGCCGACCATCGCGAGCGCCTTGACGCACGGAACCATGTGGCCGGGGTATAGGCCGAGCTTGACACCCAAAAAAAGGATGAAATACCAGATCGGCATCACATCCGCCCAGCCACCCGGCCCTATCGTACCCACCCCGCTGTAGCCATGGTCGGCGATGTATGTCCACCAAGCCGAAATCGAAAAGTGCATGTCGCCCGAATAGACAGAGTGCATGGACACCGCCATTACGGCCCACAGCAAAAGCACGCCCACCAAATATGTCGCCTTCGGCAGCGACCCCTTTACGCGGCTCACCACGGCTGCCTCCTCCGGCGAAGTGGTAACAACAAGTGTATGTTACTCATCAGGATGACCGGTCGCAAGAAGACAGCAAGACGGAGGACCTGACTACGCGCTCAAACTATGTGATGCACGCCGGTGTCCTTGCATCGTCCACCCATTTTCGCTAAACTGCCGCGCGTGGCTGGCCTTTCATCCGATCATGGTGCCCGTTCGGCGATGAGCCAAATTCGGCTCTACCTGCGAAACCATCCCTGGATCGCGGCGTCAGCCATGTGGGCGCTCGCCACAGCCATCTGTTGGTTGCGCATGAGCGGCCCAGAGCGGGATGCCATTTGGGAGGAAGACGGCGCCGTCTTTATTGGAGACTGGCTGAATCGTCCCAGCCCATGGCTCATCGTGACACCGTATGCCGGTTACGTCAACCTCATTCCCAGACTCACCCAATTGATCGTGCAGTTGATGCCCGTGGCGGATTGGGCGATACTGACGACAGCAGCATCCTGCGCTGTGGTGGGCCTTGTCGGCGGGATTGCCTTCTATTGCTGCCGCTGGACGCTGACGACCTGGCCCGTACGCCTGGCGGTAGGGCTGGTGCCGACGTTGCTTCCGCTGGCTGGGGTTCAGCCACTTGGCACGGTGTGCAATTTGCACTGGTGGGCTATCTACGCCGTGTTTTGGATCATCGTGGCGCAGCCGAATAATCGGTTTGCCACGATCGTGCTGGCCGTCGTGGCGTTCGTCTTCACGATGTCGGAGATAATGGTGGTTTTTCTCGTCCCGTTGATGATCTGGCTGGTCCTTCGGCCAAAGGTGGCCAGACAGCGCGTCGTGTCCATCGTGGTGGCTGTCGGTTGCGCCTGGCAGGTCATCACGTTTCTAATCGTGGGACGGGACACTGGGGCGAATGTTGTAACGCCGCTGAGTGCGGCGATCAAGGGGTGGCTCGTCAATGTGATCGGTGGAAGCATCACCTCGTCGCTGGAACTCGTTCGGGCTGTGTTGGACGCGGCCGGTTATCAGGCCCTCGGCGTTGCCGCGATGTTTTTCATTGTGCCAATCCTATTGGCATTGTGGCGGGCACCGTCGCTAGGTCGCAGACTGATGATCGCCTACAATCTCGCTCTCAGCGTCGTTTTGTGGTTCTTCATCTTGTATAAGAACGGGTATCCCGGCGGCCTCTACGCGACCGGTGTCGTCGACGTTATGCTCAGGTGGGGGGTGGGGGCCAGCCTGTGCCTCTCGACTGCGTTGTTGTTGGCGATTGACCAGTTGGTGACTATGCGCACGCTGCGCCTTAGGTTTGCCGTGCTGATCCTCGTCCTATTATTTGCCGTCCAATGCCTCAGCTTCATCACTGTCAACAACGACCGGTCCGCCGGGTTGTCGTGGCGACTGAACGTCGAAATCGCCCAAGCGCAATGCCAAGAAGGTGCCTCCCAGATCGTCATGTTCCAGCATCCGCCATGGTGGGTGCAGCCTGGATGGGAACAGTTCGTCGTCCCCTGTGATCGTCTGCTTCGTTGAGTCCGAACAGGCACGCGTCAGATGGCATCCGTTAGCATGGTAGTGTTCGAATCGCGGGCGTTCACCCGTGATCAGCATCGAGGAAGTGAGGCTTCATCGTGACGCCTTTCGCCGTCGCCCACCGCGTCTGGTCCGCCATACCGCGCTACATGCAAATCCAGTTCTGGTCGGCGCTGATAATCGCCCTCTTGGTTCACATGTACCTTATGACCAACGGGTTCATAAATCACGACAGCACAGTGATTGCGGCCAACAACCAGTGGTTCAACATCGCCTCCGGACGGTGGTTTGCGGCCGTGCCCGACGCGATCTCCACCCATTTCAACCTCCTGTGGGTCAACTCCATGTTCTCCGTGCTGTATATCAGCCTCGCTGCATGCCTGGTCGGCGCCTGCCTCAGGATCACACGGACGCCGCTTATTCTGATCCTGTCAGCTCTCGTTGTGTCATTCCCTGCGGTGGCCAGCGGACTGTCCGACCGGTTTGAAGCCGACAAGTTCTTCTTTGCCGTACTGCTTGCCTGCCTGGCCGCCTATTTGACGAGACGATTCCGATTCGGAGCCATCGCCGGCGCTGTTTTGCTGGTCTTTTCACTGGCCACCTACCAAGCATATGTCGGGTTCTTTGCGGGCCTTGTCGTGCTGATGCTCATACGTGATCTTTTGACCCAAGACAACGTCAAGCCAGTGCTCCTGCGCGCCGCGAAATACCTGCTGACATTGATTGTCGCTCTCGGCGCCTACGCCGTGAGTGTGAAGCTGACGGTTACGGGTGATGCGGGCTACAAGGATATCGGCGGTTTCGGTGGCCTTTCCCTGCAGAGTCTTCCCGGACGCATCGTCTTCGCCTATCGAAACGTTTTCGATGTATTCGTCAGAAACTCATTGTGGATCCACCAGGACTTCACGCAGAATGGCCAGCGCTTCAAATGGCTGTTCGTCGTGGCGGCGCTCACCGGCCTTTTGCTACTGATCAATATCGTCCTGAACACCAAGATGTATCGCAATGTCGCGCGTCTGGTTTCGCTGGCGATCCTCATCGCTGTGATCCCCATCGCAATAGATGCCGTCGCTATCGTCAGCCCAGACTACTTGTACATTCTTATGCAATACTCGTTGGTTCTGCTCTTCGCGTTCATCCTTGTGGTGGTGGACGTGTCAGCTTCCACTGATCCAGATAGTTGCAAGCCGGCCAGGGCCTGGGCCGTGAGCCTCTCCTCCTGGTATCTGTTAGGTCTCTGCTGCCTGGTCGCCTTCAGTTATGCCCTATACACAAACGTGTTTTACTCGAAAGTTGACCTCATCAACAAGCAGGGCCAAAACTACTCGGCGACGTTGGTCACAAGGATACAGAGCCAGGACTACTACACCACGGACAAACCGATAATCCTCATCGGAGCGGCGGGACCCAGCTTCGGTCTCGGCTATTACGCGAATTATTCCGCAGTCCCGATCGAGGATATGCCCAACATGTATAGCTACAGCAGCTATCTTCTCGACTATTTCGATGTGCGAAACCCGGTTTCACGGTGGGACGGGTCATTGCCCGACGACCTGACAAGCAACCCGCAGGCCGTCACCGCCATCTCCGAAATGCCGCTTTACCCCGACGCCGGCTCAGTCGAAGAAGTGGCCGGCTACATAGTTGTGAAGCTGTCCAACTAGGGGCGTCAATACCACCAGTATGTATTGGTCGCGAAAGTGGTGAAGTAGAGAATAATCACATACACCGCAAAGGCGAACATCAACACCAACGCGACCAGCCTCGTCGGCGAGTATCCCGCATCGACCGACGCCGGAGTGACCGGATCACCGGCCCCACCGAGCACGGACGCTGCAACCGGCGCTTCGACGCGCAAAAGCATCGCCAGCAGCAGGAGGAGGATGAAGTTGGAGATGTAATTGGGCCGACTTTCTGAGGCCCAAATCGACGGGGAGAACCCTATGAGAATCCCGGAAAGCAGCGAGGCCAGATAGAGCACAGCGGCCAGATAGCGATCCCGCTTGTCGGAAAACGCCTGCCAGAGCAGGTAGAAGGGTGACAGCACGCAGACGATTGCCACGACGGACAAAACCAGGCCGCCGACCGATGGGACGTTCGCCATCGGTGGCGTCGTGTAGAGATAACCCAACCAACCGAAATGTCCGAAATTTAGCGCACCTGGCTTGTGGCTGAGCGCGCCGTAGGTCATCTCCGTGTAACCCCAGGGCAGGGGCAAGGTGTTCACGAGCGCCCAAAGCGCGGGCACGAACACCAGCAGGCTGACAACCAGACAGGGCCGCTCGCCGCCCGTCGAGGGTCGGCGAGCTCGACGGAACGCCAACCAACCGGCGAAAGCCAAGAACACCGTGAAAAGGATGTTCGACACATGCAACAGGTGCGTGGTGTAGACGTTGACCCCCAGCATCAGCTTGTCTGCCAAATTGAAGTTGGCGAACTCGGGGAAAAGGGACAACTCCGGCTGAGCGGTCACCCGTGTCGACGTGAAATCGAAATAAAAGAAGGCGGCGGTTGCCAACAGAATCATGGCGAACTGCGCGATCAAGACCCTCGGTATCCGCGCCCGTTTGACTGCCAACCGAACTAGGACGAGTAAAGATACGCCAAGCTGGACGGCGGCCGCCTGCTCGGTTTGACAGGCGCACAAGCTGAACATGAAACACGCTGGCGTCAGCAGAGCGGGAAGGGGAAGGCGAAGACCGTACAGGGCCAACAAGAAAGGCGTCAGCCCCAGAAACATCGCCGTGGTCGGCCACAAATAGTAAAACGATCCGGTGAACCAGACCGACCCTGAAGTGATGACATTCGGGTGGATCAGAAACAGGCCCAGGCAAACGAACGCGGCGAGCACCAGGAAACGTCGTGTCTGGCGAACCGGCTGACCGCTTGGGATGGTCTGGGAGCCAGCCGCTCCGAAGAACGCTACCCGGGTGATGATCCATAGCAAGGTCGCCATCACCGCCGCGTTGAGCACCTTCCACAGCGACAGGTGGAAGAGCAGCACGGCGAAAGCGAAATCGCTGAGTACCCGCGGCTGCCAAGTTGTGGCGCGCATCTTCAGCCACGCCAGTTTTCCCATTTCCATGATCGGGGCGATGTGGGCCACGTCGTCCGAGGCGCCGCGCAACTCAATGGGCTGCAGCAGGATCAGGAACACAACGAAGACGCCGACGAACGGCACCACCGTGAGCAACCCCGAACGCACCAAAGCTTTTCTCGACACTGCTTCCTGGCCTTCGCTCACAATTCGCCAGTATACGTCGAGGACGGCTGGGCTTGGGTGAGGCCAGACGGATCACTTGGGGGCCGTTCGGTCGCCGTTTCGCGGTCGTGACGGCGGATGGCGATAACGTGGACCACCATGCCGACCAGTGGCCCAATGAACACCGACGCGATGACGCGGTCGACACCGAGTATCGGCAGCGCGAAAAGGAGGGCCACTGTCGCCGCCGCCCCGACAACCCACCCGACGACGAAGAACTTGTGCTGACCGACGGCGATGGTCGCGGCGCCCGTCAGGGTCAACAAGGCGATTGAAACGGCGGCGAAGGCTAGCCCGCCCAATGCCAGATGGGTCAGAGCGTACTGGTTGCCGTACAGCAACGCCATGACCCATGGGCCGACTAGTCCGACGACCACGGCCAAGACGACACCGATGCCGAACACCGCCGCCAGCGGTTTCAGAAGAGCTTTGAGTCGTCCCTGCTTGGCCGCCACGAAGCCGGCAATTGCCACCCCCTGGAACGCCCCGAGCGGCATCAGGATGGGTGCCCTGGTCAGTTGAACGCCGAGCAGAATTCCCACCAGGCCCGGTGTCGCACCACCCAAGGCGGCCCGCGCCAAGGCCGGGAAGCCATTGATGAGCACGGCCGCTGAGGCAGCCGCCAGCATCGCCCAGGCGCCGTTGGCCAGCAACTGTTTGAGCCCGACATCAGCCCGCGCGCCGGTGGCGCGGCGAGCTCGCGGAACGACCAGTACGAACAATATCCAGGTCAGTGCCGGAAACGCCGCCGCCAGCCGCATCGAGGTCAGCCCGGGAATCACGAAGGCCACCAACAGCACAACAGCCATTCGAACCGTGGCCTCAGCAGCGCTCAGCGCCGCCATCGTGCCCCACTCCCGGCGTCCGGCAAGCGTTCCGACCAGCGTCAGGTGACAACCGTAACCCACCACCACTGTGACACTGACCACGAGCAGGAAAAAACCAACATCGAGACGGGTCGTCCACCATGGCGCCAGCAGCGCCACCGCCACGGCAACCGCTCCTGCCAGAATCAACGTCATGACCAGCACTCGGGGAAAGGGCCTAGCCGGGCCATCGACGGACGTGTCCCGCAAGCCGGTCACGCTGACAGCCCGGGCCGCTTCATTCTGCAGCCCGCTGAGCACCTGGAAGCACCCGAACAGCACCGACCAGTACACCAGAAACTGGGTGTAATCGGGCGTATCGAGAACCCGTGCCGCCACCACCGACACGGCCAGCGCCGACACAGCGGCCCAGCCGCTGGCTGCCAGCACGCCGAGTGACCGACTGGGAGAAATCAGATGGCTTTCGCCCGCCACTGGCTCAGTCATCGTCGACGCCTGACGGCGCGTTGACACGAAGCCGCTCACGACGAACTCGAACAGCGAAAAAAAGTAGCATCAGTAAGGCGAAACCCAGACTGCCTATCGCCCACACCGCCATCGGCGAGGGAAGACCGGCCCGCCACCATTCGACCTGCTTGTTCAGGTCGAGCGCTGGCCCCTGGTCGCCGCTGACGTAACGCCTGATCAACTCGTGCAAAGCCCAAGACTGTGCCACAACCAGAAAGCCGTACAACACCCAGGTCTGCAGGATCGTGATCGGAGGCGCGCCGTCCTGCTTTCGCCGGCTGAGCAGGATCGCTGCCAGCATGAGCATCGGCGGTGCGAGATAGCGTGGCTGCACGCCGTTACCGACCTCGTAGCTACTCATCTGCAGCGTGAACAACGGCACTGCGACCAGAAGAAACGCCACACCGCCCGCTGCCAGCGCCTTCGTCCAAGACATTCGTCGCAGGCCCAGAAACATCAGTCCGACCCCGACGGCGAAGCTCAGCATCGTGGTGGTCGGCTGCATGTACACGTCCAGCCAACCCAACTGGCCAGTCCAAAAGCCAGTGAGCAGACTCGGCAGCTGCGTCACGTTGTAGATCAAAAGGCGCAGATCGCCAGCCGTGTTACCGTCCAACCCAACCAGGCCGGTTGTCTGCGACCCGCCGAAGGTTCCGACGATGCCGATGACGCTGACCACCAGCATCGTTACCCAGATCAAACGCTTTTGCCGCCACCCGGACGGACGCATTTGCGGCAAGTGCATGGCACCGACCGCCAGAACCGCCACAAAGCAATAGGTCGCGGCGTCCGTGCGAGCCGACGCCGCCAGCAGCGCCGCCGCGACGGCCACCCCGGCGAGGGCACGTCGCCGCCATGGTGGGCTGCCATCCGATCCGGTGGCAAAAAGCCCGGTCATGGCAAACCACGCCGCCGGTGCCCCGATGATGGCCCAGGCCGTCGGGTTGATGGATGTGACGAAGTAAATGACCAGCGGCACGCTGAAACCGAGCATCACGTACACCAACAATCGCTTCATCGACCAGGGCAACAGCCATCCCAGCAAACCGAAGAATACTGCCGCAATCAGGGCATTGGCCGAACGCACCAGCACATCCATGGTGCCCGCCTCGGCCGGCGTCGCGGACGTGAACATATGCATGATGCGGTAATACACGCCCGGATAGCGGCCAATGTTGACGTCGTAGGTCACCGAGGTGGCATCGGCTGGCACATCATTCAAACAGCCAGCGGACTTATCGGGATGGAAGGCGTAACAGCCAGCTTGCGTGATAATGGCAGGCACCTCGACGACCGGCTTCGTCCCCTCGCCTTTCACGTCCTGGTAGCTGTCGATTTTGCAGAACGAACCGACCGGTTCGGGGCACCATATGCTGGCTTGGTGCAGAATGTCATCGGGACTGCCACCCGGTGGCGACGACACAATCCAGGCGAAGGCCGTCAGCGCGGCACCGAGCAACACGATTACGGCCAGCAACACACCTTTGAGTCTTCGCGACATCTTTGACGACCCCTGATTCCCGATCAACTCTGGCGTCTTCACCAGGCCCCCTACACCACACCGGCCGGGTACTCCGGCACGTCGTAGCCCGTCGCCGCCAGCTTGCTCAAGTCAAGCACACTGTGAGCTGGGCGCGGTGCGATGCCGTCCTTGCCTGCGTAGTACTGCTGCGTCGTCACAGCGGTCACATCGTCCGCGCTGCGGCCGTGAGCCACGAACACGGCCTTGGCGATGTCGGCCCAACTGGCCGGCTGGCCGCCGTCGGTGCAGTTGTAAGTGCCATAAGGCGCCTGCGCGTCCAACAGGTGTTTTATCGCCGCCGCCAGATTGGAGGTGTGCGTCAACCGTCCGACTTGGTCGCCGACGACAGACGGCTTGACACCCTTGTCGGCCAACTCCCCCATCGTCTTGATGAAGTTCTTGCCGTCGCCCACCACCCAACTCGTGCGCATCAAATAGTGACGCGGCGCCACCGACACCGCCAAATCGCCGGCCGCCTTCGACTGGCCGTAGACGCTGAGCGGAGCCATGGCGTCGTCCTCGACCCACGCATCGTGGGTACCGTCGAAGACATAGTCGGTGGAAACATGTACCAGTATCTGGCGATGCTCGATCGACAGCCGCGCCAGCAATGCCGGCACGGCGGCGTTGGCCTTCCAAGCCCCGATACGCCCTTCCGACGTCTCGGCGCCGTCGACGTTGGTCCAGCCCGCCGCATTGATGACCACACCGTATTCGTGCCACGGGAAAGCCGCCACCTGCGCGGAATCAGTCAAATCCAGGGTATCGATGTCGAACTTGGCGGCGGTTGGCATGATCGCGCTTAGCGCCCGTCCCAACTGACCGTTGGCGCCGAGTATCAGCGTCTTGCGAGGCAAGACGGCCTTAGCCTCACCCAGCCGCGGATGCGCCTGATCCTTATCCGAAATCACGGCCTCGTCAAGCGGAATCGGCCAGGCTATGTTCAACGTCTCATCGGCCAGATTGACATAGGCGTATGAGTCCAGGCTGTCGCCACTCCAATGGTCATTCACCAAATAGGAATACGCGACATTGTCTTCCAAGGTTTGGTAGGCGTTTGCCACGCCTCGCGGCACGAACACCGCGATTGCCTCATCGACGACCGTCGTGAATACTGTGCCGTAGGTCGGCCCTTCGCGCAGATCGACCCAGGCCCCGAAGTAACGGCCATGCGCCGACGACACCAATTTGTCCCACGGCTCGGCATGAATCCCACGTGTTGTGCCGCGCTCGACATTGAATGACATGTTGTTTTGCACCGGTTCAAAATCAGGCAGGCCCAGGCCAACCATCTTGGCACGCTGCCAATTCTCCTTGAACCAGCCGCGGTTGTCGCCGTGGACTTCCAGGTGCACCACCAACAGGCCCGGTATCGGTGTCACTTCAATGCTCAATACCATGCGTCACTGTCCTTGCTTGCTGTACTTCGCTTCGGTGGCTGCCTTTTGCGGGCGCCACCAGGCCTCGTGCCGCTTGTACCAGTCGATGGTGTCGACCAAGCCGTCACGGAAATTGGTGAATTGGGGTGCCCAGCCCGTTTCCTCGCGCAGCTTGGACGAGTCGATTGCGTACCGCATGTCGTGGCCGGGCCGGTCGTTGACGTGCTCGTAATCGTCGGGCGAATAGCCCATCAGCTCGAGAATCATCTCGACGACGTGCTTGTTATCCATTTCACCGTCGGCGCCGATCAGATACGTCTCGCCGACGCGCCCTTTGTCGATGATCGCCCACACGGCGCGGTTGTGATCGAGCACATGAATCCAATCGCGCACGTTTTGGCCGGCGCCGTAGAGCTTCGGATGCACACCGTCGATCAAGTTGGTGATTTGACGCGGAATGAACTTTTCGACGTGCTGATACGGCCCGTAATTGTTGGAGCAATTGGAGATGGTTCCTTCAATCCCGAATGACCGCACCCAGGCCCGCACCAGCAAATCGCTGCCGGCCTTACTGGACGAATATGGGCTGGACGGGTTGTACGGCGTGGTTGGCGTGAACTTAGACGGGTCATCCAACTCCAGATCGCCGTACACCTCGTCGGTGCTGATGTGGTGGTAACGCACGTGGTGGCGCCGCACCGCCTCGAGCAGCGTGAATGTGCCCACCAGGTTGGTCTGGACGAAAGGCGACGGGTCCAGCAGCGAATTGTCGTTGTGCGATTCGGCGGCAAAGTGCACCACCAAGTCGGCGTCAGCCACCAGAGGGTCGACGGTGTCAGCGTCTGCCACGTCACCCTGAACGAAGCTGATCTGACCGCGCACGTCGTCCAGCGACACCGGGTTACCGGCATAGGTGAGCTTGTCGAGCACCGTGACCTGAGCACCGGGACGCTCCGCTAGTGTTTGGTGGACGAAGTTCGCGCCGATGAATCCTGCACCGCCCGTGACAAGCACCTTCATGCAAAAACCTTTCCCAAGTATCCCTCAAGCCTACCCGACGGCGCCAGGCTCGCCACTAGTTTTCCAGCAACTGCCGTAGATACGCCCCGTAGCCAGACTTGGCGAGCGCGTCGGCCCGGCTGGCCAGCGCGTCATCGCTCAGGAACCCGCGTCGCCAAGCCGCCTCCTCCGGGCAGCCCACCTGCAGGCCTTGGCGGGCTTGGATGGTGCGGACGAAGTCGCTGGCGTCGTTCAGCGAATCGAAAGTGCCCGTATCGAGCCAGGCAACACCTCGTGGCAACACTTCGACAGCCAGCCGTCCTTGCCGCATGTACTCCAGGTTGACGTCGGTGATCTCGTACTCGCCCCGGGCCGACGGCTCGAGGTCGCGCGCAATCGCGACGACGTCGTTGTCGTAGAAGTACAGCCCGGGCACAGCGTAATGCGACTTCGGCTGCGCAGGCTTTTCCTCCAGCGAGACGGCTTTACCATCCGGCCCGATCTCGACGACGCCGTAGGCTTGCGGATCGCTGACCCAATACGCAAAAACGGCCGCGCCGTCCAGGCCGCGGAAGCGCGTCAGTGTCCGGCCGAGCCCCTGGCCGTAGAAAATATTGTCGCCCAGCACCAGCGCCGCCTCGTCCCCGCCGATGAAGTCGGCGCCAATGGTGAAGGCCTGCGCCAAGCCCTTCGGCTCGGGCTGGGTCGCATAGGTTAGGGCGATGCCGAACTGGCTGCCGTCCCCCAGCAGTCGATGAAAGTTGGGCGCATCGTCTGGTGTCGTGATGACTAGGACGTCCTCTATGCCGGCCCAGATCAACGTCGCCAGCGGGTAGTAGACCATCGGTTTGTCATAGACGGGCACCAACTGCTTGCTCGTCGCCATGGTGATTGGGTGCAGTCGCGTACCAGAGCCGCCCGCCAGGATAATTCCGTGCATAAGGACTATTCTGCCAGATCAGGCACTCAACCACGATGGCCCAAACGCGTCCACAGCCGGTAACCGAGTTGACGCAGGCCCGTCGGCATCAGACGGTAGACGCCGCCTCGAATCAGCCGGTTGCGCAAATACTGCCCACGCGTCACAAAGCCCATGGATAGAAAAACACGCTGTAGGCGCGCCTCGGACCGCGCCATCTCGCGGCCGCCGCGACGCGCATAGGCGCCGCTGCCCACGCGGTAGTGCACCAGCACCTCTGCGGAATTTCCCAGCTTGGCGCCGTGCATGATCATGCGGGCCCACAACAGGTAATCCTCCATGCGCGACAGCGCCGGGTATCCCCCCTCCCGCAGCACCGCCGCCCGACGGAAAGCCACGCTCGGGTGGTACAGCGGGCAGCTCAACCGGGCACGCCGAGCAATCGCCTGCGGCGACGTGTCGACGGCGCGGACGGCCTTGATGCGGTCGGGGTCGTCGTCGAACTCGGCAATGGCGCTGCCGACGACGTCCAGGCCAGCCGCCAGCATCGGCATCTGAACTGCGAACCGCTGCGGCAAGCTGATGTCGTCGGCGTCCACCCGGGCCACGAAGGGCGTGCCGACGTGCTGCAAGCCGACGTTCAACGCATTGGCCAGGCCGGTCTGTTGGGGCAGGCGGATGATGGTCACCGTCTCATCGGCGTCGACCTCGTCAACCCATTGGTCGATACCCTTATCGACCGGCCCGTCGATGACGATCACGACGTGGGACGGCGGCAGTTGCTGCCCTGAGGTGGCCGATCGATAGGCAGCCCTCACGAATGCCACGTTATCGCCATGATAAATGGGCATTAGCACGGTGAACTGTGGGTTGGTCACGCTGCTGCCTCCGGCCATTGCTTGCTCATCCGCAAACCGTCGAAGAAACCGTGAAAGAAACTGCCGATGCGCCGCAGCCGCTGGTCTGGCTGGAAAACCACCTTTATGGCAAATGCGGCCGGCTGCCGCAAAGTCGCGAAAAACACCGGGTGCGGCACATAAAGGGTGCCGAACCGCCGGCAGACATAAACCAGGTTGCGCTGTTGGTAATAGATACGCGCCGCGTCGTAGTGATGGTACCGGACCGTCCGCCACAGGACGCGGCGCTTGATGCTGGTTTGACCGTACCGTTGGTTGAGCAGTGCCCGATTGGCGAGGACGATTCGATAGCCCCGCTCAATGCCACGCAGGCTGATGTCGTTATCGATTTGATCGACGAACAGACGGTTGTCGAAACCACCCAACGCTTTGACACCGGCCACCCGTGTCAGTGCCCCCGATGTTATGCACCGGCGAATATCTTCGAAATCGTCCACCGGTGCCTCAGCCGGTTCATCCTTACCGATGAAACCGCGATCAATCACCCGCGGTGCCACCATCAGCACTTTATCCGCTACGGCAGGCCGCATTTGCGCCACCATATCGGCGTCACAAATGCTGTCTTGGTCGAGTGTGATGACCCATTCGAAGCCGAGCGACGCGGCCGTATCGACAACTTGGTTCAAAGCTTTCGCCAGCCCCTGGTTGACATCGTTGACAACCCAGTGAATCGGCAGGTCCACCAGTGCCGCGCGAACCTCGTCGAGATTGTTCGAACCATTGTCGATGGCAATTATCGTCTGCACCTGTGGGCTTATGGCATCGAGGTTTTGCCTCAGCAGATCAAGTTCGGGGTTGTGCAATACCACCCCGGCGCAGATGGCTTCGGAGAAGGGCTCGTTTTCGGTTTCTTGACCGGGACGCATCGAATCACGCGGCGTGTTGTCGACAGAGTCGGCCATTTCTCGTTATCACCACGGCTTTCAGATGCGAAACTCAAGCTGACGACCTAGTTTAGCATGCTGAGGCAAGCGGACCGTCCGCCAGTGTTAAGGCCGACGCGATCGCCATGTGCATGTCGAGGTACTGGTACGTGCCGAGGCGTCCGCCGAAAAACACCCGTTTACCCTGCTCGGCCTGAACCGCCTCGCGGTAGCCCGTCAGCCGCTCGCGGTCGACCGATGAATTCACCGGATAATAGGGGTCGTCGTTGCGGCAGGCGAAATGGCTGAATTCACGCGCAATCACCGTGACGTCACGCGGGTATTCTCGTTCAGGATGAAAATGGCGAAACTCAATGATCCGCGTGAACGGCAGATCCAAATCCGGAAAATTCATCACCGGCGTGCCTTGAAAATCACCGGTTGACAATGTCTCGTAGGCGAAAGCCACCGTGCGCCAACCCAGTTCACCCCTGTCGCAGCCAAAATACCGGTCGACTGGGCCAGTGTAAACAACCGGGACTTGCCCAACCACCGCCGACTTCGAAAACGGCCCGTCGCCGAAAAAGTCCTCGCCCAAGTGGACGTCGATACGATCATCGTCGGCCATGCGCTCGAGCCAGGCTCCATAGCCGTCCACCGGAAGTCCCTCGTATTTGTCGTTGAAATACCGATTGTCGTAGGAATACCGAACCGGTAGACGCGCCAAGACCGATGCGGGCAAATCCTCGGGGGCCGTCTGCCACTGCTTCGCCGTATAATTCATGAAGAACGCCTCATACAACGGCCGGCCGACTAGTGAAATACCCTTCTCCACGAGGTTTGACGGCTCTACCCCGGCCAATTCAGCCGCCTGGGACTCAATCAATGCCCGAGCGGCGTCGGGCCCCATCGATGCGCCGAAAAACTGATTGATCGTGCCCAGATTGATTGGCAATGGGAATACCTCGCCCCGATGCACCGCGTAGACCCGGTGCACGTAGTTGGTGAACGAGGTGAACTGGTTCACGTAGCTCCACACACGTTCATTCGACGTGTGGAACAGGTGCGGCCCATACCGATGAATCTCGATGCCCGTGGCCTTATCCGGTGACGAAAACGCGTTGCCGCCGACATGGTCTCGCTTATCTATGATCGCGACACGCAACCCCCGCTCGCGCGCCAGACGGTCGGCCACCGTCAACCCAAACAGCCCAGCGCCAACCACTACCACATCAACCGACGACATCGCCACTCCTAAACTCACACGCCACAACTCATCATAACGGAGGTGGCCCAGGGATCAGTGGATAAGTGACCTGGGGTCGAAGACACCGCCTTGCGGGTTGAGGGCCTGGAAATGCACGTGACAGCCCGTCGACAGCCCCGTGCTGCCCACATAACCAATCAGTTGGCCTTGCTTGACCTGCTGGCCGACCGTGACGACGATGCTGCTCTGGTGGCCATAGCCGGTGCTGAGGGTACCGTGGCTGATCTCTGTGTAGTTACCAAGGCCGCTGTTCCAGCCGACGTAGGTGACGACCCCGTCCGCTGCGGCCCTGATCGGCGTGCCGCAAGCGATCGACAGATCGACGCCGGAGTGAAACTCGTGGAACGGGACGGTGCGCCAACCGAAACCGGATGACAACACAAACCCCTTGACTGGGTAGATGAACTGCCCGTCGGGAACGACGACCGGCGTGCCAGCGGTGCTGTACTGAGCCCAGTCCATGACCGAAATTCCGGGCTTACCCTGGGCTTGCGCCGCCTCGGCGGCGGCCCCAGCGGCAGCCGCCGCTTTCTCGGCCGCCACCTTCGCGGCGGCAGCCTTGACTTCCTGATCCTTCGCCAGCGCGTCCGCCGCCTCACCCGCCGCCGCCGTCAAGGTGGACGTGTCTTCACCAGTCGCCGGGGCGATCGGATCAGACGACGCCTGGGCGATGGCCGCAACCACCGGTGGCGACGTGTGGCCGCCCGATTGCGGAACCACGAACACCAGACCGGCAATGGCTGCCACGGCCACCACCGGCATCAGGGCGACCGCCACACGAAGCTTACGCTCGCGCGGAAGGGACGCGTGTTTGGTGCGGATTATCGTCGTCACAACCGGGGAGGCGAAGCCGCGCAGGCTCGGACGGATGGTCGTCGTATCGTCGGTCAGTAGACGGCGCGCAAGCATGCGTCGGGCGGGTGCGGCGGGGGCGAAGGTACCGGCCTCACCGCCGACATAGCCACGAGCCGCGCGCTTGATCGGGCGATAGATGGCTTGCTGGGAGTCAACCTCAATGGCCTCAGCGTCAGTTAAGCCTCTACGAGCCATGGCTGCCCTTAGTACCTTCCGAAAGAAGACGAATACTGAGAAAAGTTTAGGATGGTTCCCTCGTGAACACAAGTCTAATCTGAGAAATTCTCAGAAAACTTCTGGCTCGAAACGGCCGCATCGCGGCGGGCTCGTCCCCGCAAATATCACCAAAACACGGTCTCACAAGCGCAGACCGTAGCGACTAGGCTTCAGCTGATCGCCCGACAATTGGGCGTAACAAAAGGTGTGGGGCGACGGCCCTCGCCCGTCGCCCCACACCAATCTCCCAGCTCCCCTATGGTCTGCGCAAGTACACCCGCCCTTTGCGCAGACTCCATACGCCTCCATCTTCTTTCGATAGTAAAGACGGTGCCGAGGGACGTTTCATAACACCCCTGCCAGTGTTTTTTCCAAACAATTGCGTCAAGACGCCATCTATACTGTTGCGGTGCCCTGCTGCCCATTCAGGCTGACAAAGTGAATGTCGCCCAAGCTACCGCCCACGAAGCCGCGTCCCTGTGGCGGACCACCGGCGCCACCTTGCGGGCACGAGGCTGGACGGTTCTGCTGTTGCTGACCCTAGGATGGGTCGGCTACAACATCACAGTCTTGGTTGCTGGGTTGATAGCACCCGTCTGGGCCTGGGCCGTCATCCCGATCATGGGGGCTGGTTGCCTGGTGCAGTTGATCGTCACTTTGGCGGCATATCGCACCGTCATTGAGTTCGCCCAGGCGACCAACCCGTCCTCCCAATTGCCACATCTTTCGCTGGTTCCGCTGCTTTCTACGATGCTTGTGCCGTTCGCAGCCGCCTACTCGGCCTACGGCTTCTTCACGGGCTATGCCCGCGACACTGTGATAGCCGCCGAGGCTCTGGTGGGCGCGTTTTCCGATGCTGTCTTCCTGTCTGACGTCAACCCGCTAGCGTCCGTTAGGACACTGGTCATCTGTCTCGCCGTTTTCGTCATTCTGTGGGTGGCGGCCCGGGCCATCAAAGCGGCCGCCAACAAGGTGACATCCCCAGTGTTATCGGTGATCAGCGCCTTCGTGTCAAGCTGTAACACCTTCCTGATGCTGTTCTCAGTTTTTCGTCTTTCCAGTTACGCCCATGTGTGGGTCCAGACCCGCGCTTTCATGCAATGGCGCGACGAGGCCGTGGCTTGGCTGACGGGCCTAATTCACATCAACGTCGCAAACATTGTGGCCGTCACCTGGCACTGGCTGACGAACACGGGGTGGCCAATGTTCTGGTATGCCCTGTCGCAACCGATCGTGTGGCTGGCCGTTGTGGCCCTGGTGGGCGGCATGCAATTCACCAATGTCGACACCGTGTGGTTGGCCGTGCGTAGCCGCTTAGGCATTCGCGAGCACGATGTCATCACTGGCGTCACCAAACAGGCCGGCCGTCGCGTCATCTCGTCCATCAACAAGCTGTTGCCCTTCTTCCACCTCTTGTCGGTGATCCTTCGATCGGGGGCGCCTTTCTTGGCCGTCCTGATTGTGTCGTACGCTGCCGTCGACCAGTGCGGCGCCTGGCTGAGTGTTCTGGTCCAGCGCGCCATCGGGCCGATTCCGCAACAATACGTGTTCCTCGTGGACCCTCTGCTGCAATTCATCGGCATGGTGGTTACCCCTGGTGTGCTGGCGGTGCTGCTGGCAGTAGCGTACGTCCGGCTGCGCAGCCATGACGCGGAGATGAAGTTGACCCGCGTACGATTCACCTGGCAGACACTGGTGGTGGCACTGGTGGGCATCGGCGTGGCCGTCGGGCTTACGCTGGCTGTGCCAGGCAGCCCGGACCGGCAAGTCACCTTGAAGCCCGACGCTCCCGCCACCATCATGGACGGGACAGTTACCGTCAGCGACCTACGGGTGGGACGACAAATCACCGGACAGTTCCCGCAAAATGTGACCGGCCCCATCAGCAGCCAGGGGGTTTTCGTCGCCGTCAATATCACCTTGGCATCCCATGCCCTATCAAGTGTCGCCGTCACCGCAGTGGCGTGTGGCGTCACATACCCCGGTTGGGACAATTCCGCTGGTTTTGCAAACGAGCCGGGCTTCACAACCTCGCGTGATTTCGTTTTCGAGATACCAACCGATTGTGTCAGTGACACTGCCGTAATGGTTTCGCCCGCGCTCAGCGTGGCGTCCACTATTGCCGTGGGCGTCTACAAGGTGCCCGCCGACGCCACCCTCGCCGCCGTCATCAGCGCTGACGAAACCACGATTGCGGGGGTGCCCTGATGTCGAACCCGAACCCTGCTTTCCCTGCTGCGTACACCCCCACGCCCCCGCCGCAGGTGGCTCCGCCCCGAAAGTGGCGCCACCGCTACGCTCTCGCCGGCTGGTTGACAGTTTTGGTCGCGATGGTGGCCTGGTGCCTTGTCAACGCCGGTTTTGCGGTGTCGTTCCAGGAGCAGCGCGTCAAATCGGTCGCCGCAGGCACGGCCTGGCAAACCGAGCACGTGACGATCACTATGAAGACGATGACGCACGGAACCAAGGTCACCCTGCCGGGGCAAGATCCCATTCTGGCCGATCCGAACACGGTCTTCGTCCTCGTGGTGCTCCATTACGACCTCATTGATGATTTGGACACTGTCAGCTGTCGGATGACCCTTGCCGGCCAAGGACGTCAGTGGTCGCCCACACTGCGTACCTATGCGGGCGAGGTGTTGCCCGGTCTTGTTGACACCTGCTCCAGAGTTGACGCGGATTACAACCCAACCACAAGCGGTGATATGGGTGCGGTCTTCGAAATCCCCAGCTCGGCGCTATCGGAGATTCGCGGCGTTGAAACCACCGTGCAAATGATGGACTTATCCAACGGCTGGACCGCCTTGTTCAGGCATCCGTACTGGACCGCTGTGATGGAGGGAACGGTGTCATGACACTTTCCCCGGCAACCGAACCTTCCGCAACACGGGCCAGTCGGAAGTCCTGGTTGGCCCCCGCCATCTGGGTGGTTTGCATCGTGGTAGTGGCGCTGGTTGCCGGCGTATTCAATGGCTTCGCGCCGAGGACGGACCAGAAACTCACCGCCGATCCTGGCACACCGGTGCCGCTGGGGTTAGGCCTGGTGCGCGTTGACAGCGTCACCCTTAAGGAGATGGCCGGCACCTTGGTCACCATCAATGGCGCGGTGAGCAACACGTCAGGGAAGCCACTCACGGCTTCCTCATTCCAATGGGCGGTGCAAATCGCGTACGCGGATGGCGACGGAATCCTTCACACGACCGGCACCGCATTGTTAAACATCATGGACGGCACGGGTGGCATTTCGCCCCGGACGGTCCTGCCGCCGATCCCCGGATTCGTGCCCGTCCAGTTCACCTTCATGATTGCCGCAAACTTGACCGGACCAACACCGGTGATAGTTGGCCTGTTCCCCGTCGCCTACACAGAGCACACAGTACTGGACGCCCAAAAAGGCGGCACCTGGCAGGACGACCAATCCGCCGGCCATTACTGGCAAGTGCACATGACAGCGCAAATGGCGTCAGCGCCGTGAGCCAGCACCGCCTGCCGCCAACATCGACCGCGACATCTTCGACGCCACCCGCGGCCTTATCAGGGTGCGGCGTGGCGTCACGAGAGCGAGCGGCCAAACCCAGATCGACGAGCCGAAGACTCAAGCCGGCATTCGGGACGTCCGTGTTCCGGCGTCGATGCTGCCCGACGTGCGCCAACATCTGCACGACTGGGCACAGATCGGCGACGACGGCCTGTTGTTCTATGATCCTGAGCGTGGCGTACTGAAGTGGCAATGCCCTGCTCGATGGCGGTCTGTGCTGTGACGGTCGGGATCTGCTCCCACCAGCCCTTCTGCGTGGAGTCCAAATGTTCGTAATGGATCGTCAATCCGGCTGGCGCCGCCTGTCGCCGGATCGGGTACTTGCGGCCGCTGACCGTCACATGCAGCAGTGTCGGGTTGATGTCGCATAAGTCGAGTACGTCAAGCGCGGTGTCGTACGAGAGCGCCGCTGTCGGGTCGCGGGTCCACAGCACGGCTTCCATCAGATGGTCATTGGCTCCGACCGGCCACTGCGGGAAGCGGTATACCCCTTGGGACACGCGGATGAGTCCACCGCGGGACGCCAGCTTGGCTACCTCGACCACTGGTACGCCAATTCGGGAGGCATCCGCTGTGGTGATGTACCCGTACTGGTCGACCGCCACTCCCCACAGACCAACCCGCGCCGTCATGGAACGATGTGAGACGATAGATAGTATCATCGTTGCACAGGTGGTAGGATTTCAGTCATGAGTACGGTAATGGAAGACCCGGTGCTGACCGTCGTGCCGGAGATGGTTCAGGTGAACGATTCGCGCGATTCGGATTGGATGAACGCGTTTTGGGGCATTGTGCGTCGGGAGGCTGCTGCTGGACGGTCGGTTCAGGTGGTGCCGGTTCAAACGTCGTACACACCCGCCGAGGTGGCGCGCATGGTGGGCGTGTCCAAAGCGACGGTGATTCGCCGGATCGAGGATGGCACGGTGAAGGCGACACGGCGCGGCACGCACTACCGCATTCCCGAACCTGAGGTGTACGCCTATAGCCGTGTGTTGGCCGACCGGATGGCAAGTCTGGTGGCCGATGATCTCGACTTCTGAGTGTCAACGGGTCTTCATCGACGCCGATGTGCTGGCGCATCCGGTGTCGCGGAGTCTGGTTTTGTTCGCCTCGATTCACCCGGATACACCGTTCACGGTGCGCTGGTCACTGGCCGCTGAGGCAGAAGCAGACAAAGCACTTGCCAGCCAATGGGAACACATCGTCAAGGCCGGAAGGCAAAGGCGCAGCCAACCGTTGAGCGTGGCTGCGTTGCGCGAAAACCCGGCGTCATCAGACTGGGCAGAACTGGTGCTGGTCGCCGACGCCACGAAAGCGGACATGGTGATGCTAGCAGATACAAGCTCAACTGACCGGCATATCCTGGCGGCGGCTCACGCCGCCGGATGCCGAGTCGTCGTGACCCAGAATGTGCGCGATTTCGGACGCGCCGACTTGGAGCAGTTCGACATGGTAGTCGTGTGCCCAGATGTGTTCTTGTCCGTCATGGTGAACGGTGCGGCTTACACGTTCGCGTTGGAGTCCATCGCGGCGGGCCGGTCCCGTGAACCGCGCACGCCTGTCGCGATTCATCAGGCGTTGGGGCGAAGCCATCCCCATCTTGTGTCGGCGTTCGCCAATCTGTTCCCCGACGTGGCGCCTACCCAAGCCGAGAATCAGCCTGCCGAGGTGTTCCGGGGTAGCCGCTGTCTGGTGTGCGGCAAGAAACTAACCGATCCCGAGTCCTTGAGGCTAGGCGTTGGCCTCGAGTGTCGCCGCCGATCCTTGTGACTTCCCGACACGGGGGACTATTCCGTTAACGGTGGATTGAGGGGTCTGGCTCTCTGAATGCGGACAAGCCTACTACTCGGGGTAGTCATAGACTGCTATCTGCGATCCGTCACCTGTCTTTTGCCAAAGCAACCCATGCCACGCCCCGGACGCAGGACGCATGGGAAACATGTCTTAGGCAGCGCCACGTCCGTCGGCGCACATCTAAGGTACATAGAACTCGAAAACTCCCCGCCAAACCATACTTGACAAGGGGGTTTACTGTGCTCCTCGCTGCGCTCGTCAACACTCAATCGCTCGCGACCCAAGAGCAAGCTCTTGGCAGCAAGCTCTTGGCGCTCGCTCAATCGTGTGCGCGAGAGAGGAGTTGAACTTCATTAACGATGACTTTCAGGTTGGCTCGTCAGACGCTCAATATGGCATCTGACTTCGGTCTTTAGTGCGCTAGTTGAGACGCTCGCGTAGGCAGAGGTAGGCTTGATTTTGCCTCATAAGACGCCGATAAGACGCCGGAGGCTGACTGACGATTGAGAGAGGTTAGGAACCGCAATGGCGCGACGAGGACGCCCGAAGGTACGGCGGGCAAGCTGGGGTAACGTCGAGGTCAAGCACTCCGGCATGTTCGCGGCCAGTTATCGGCACGGCGGCATCGTCGGGGTTCGTCCGTCGACGCTGTACCGGGCACCACACACGTTCTCGACCGAGCGCGCCGCGCGCGTCTGGCTCGACGGCGAGAAGGCGCTGATCGACGCAGGGACGTGGACGGCGCCCGCCGAGCGGGCATTGGCGGCCCAGGTCGCGCCTGAACCAGTTGACGTCTTGACGGTTGGCGAATACGCGTGGCGCTGGCTGAAGGCGTCACACCGCATACGCGAGACCACCAGGGCGCTGTACGAGCGGCACATCCGGCTCCGCATCGACCCTGGACTGGGTGACGTGCCGCTGGCCGAGCTGACCAGGGCGCAGGTGGTCAAGTGGTGGGGTGACCTCGACCACACGAAGGAACGGACGGCGGACACGGCCTACTCGCTGCTACGGACGATCCTGTACGGCGCAGTCGATGACGGACTGATCGCCACAAACCCGGCGCAGCGCATCCGGGGCGCAGGCAAGCCATCGCGTCGCCGCACCGTCGACCCGCTGAACCCTGCCCAGGTCGCCGCCGTGACTGACGCCATGCCTGAACGCTGGAGGCTAGGCGTCCTGCTGGGTGCCTGGTGCGGCCTACGATCGGGCGAGATCAGAGAGTTACGACGCGGCGACATCGACCTGACGCGCGGAATCGTCAAAGTGCGCCGTGCTGTAACCAGGGCCAATGGCGACGTGTTGATCGGCGCGCCCAAGACCGAGGCAGGCATCCGAGACGTGACCATCCCGTCCTCGATGCTGCCCGACGTGCGCCGACACCTACTTGAATACGCCCAGATAGGCGACGACGGCCTGCTGTTCTACGAGCCGGTGACCGGCCACAACGTCCACGACGGCACTTGGCGGAGAGCTTGGCTCAAAGCCTGCCAACAAGCCGGCATCACCGACTACCATTTCCACGACCTCCGCAAGACTGGCCTGACGTACCTGGCCTTGTCGGGTGCGACCGTCCGCGAACTCCAGGTGATCGCCGGCCACACGACTGCCGCGATGGCCATGCGCTATCAAGAAGTTGCTCAAGAGCACCTGGCTGATGTGTACGACCGGCTGTCGCAGGCCATCCTGACCAAGTCTGTCGCAGAACAGGAAACTATGCTTTGATTAAGCTGAAAGGTTTCTGACACGGAACATGGTCGGCCTGATGGTCGCCATACAAGGTACCGTGACACGGCTATCCCACCCCGGCAAGGCGTGCCGCACCACTCCAGAGATCTCCTCTGGAGTAGCCTGAAGCCATGAGCATGGACAATGGCGTTCAAGAGTATGTGGACGTGAGCACAATAGGGCTTGCTTTCGACGGCCCCGACTATCAAGGCACGATGGCGGCCGACGAGTTAGGTCAGGTACTGATCGCGTTCAGTGAGTACGCTCAGGCGGTCGCAGACACAGTCGACTTTGGCAACCCCATTGAGATCCGAGTGTCTGCGTTCAAGGGCGGCTCTTTTGACACCATCCTGGAATTCGTCAGATCAACTGCGCTTGCCGGCGTATCGGCAACATTCGTGTTCAAGGTGTTCAAGTTCTACTGGCAGAATATCCGCAACGTCGCGAAGGACTTCGAACACATCCCCGACCGCGGGATCGTCAAAGTCACATTCAACAGCGGCGAAGTCATGGAGATGACTGAGGACGAGTGGAGACTCTTCAATAACGGTCGCGTGCGCAAGGCATTGGGAAAGATAATACGTCCGTTGCGGTCAGGGGCCACATCGCTCGTACTCACCAGCGGAGCCGACAGGCTAGAGATACTCGCCACGGATGTCGACGCTCTCAAATCCCTCACAGCTCCGCAGCCGACGACAACCTTACGTGAAGTCTGGGCGCAGCCCGACACGGTTAGGTTCGATCCAACCAAACGTTGGAGGCTCAACGCTGTTGGGCTCGGGCCATCCAGCTTTGTCGCAGGTTTTGAAGATGAGTCATTCAAGTCTGACCTTGCGACTGGCCGCGTCACAGTAGGCAAGAACGACCAGTTCAAACTCCGGGTGCGCGTTGAAACTGAGGAAACAGAGGACGGTCCACACGAGTCGTACTTCATCGAAAAAGTACTTGAACACACACCCGGAGCCACACAGTTCGCATTGCCGTCAGCCGTTGAAGACTAGCCATGCCTTACTACAAGATGACTCCTCGCCATCACAGAAAGCCACAAGACAGAGATAGGCGAGTTGACGTGTTCTTGGCCAAAGTGGATTGCCCGACCGCCGTTGTCGGATTGATCTCTGGGAGCGTTCTTGCCACCACCGGCTTCATCCTTGGTTCGGTTTGGTCCATCGCACTTGGGATTCCTGCTATTGCACTATCAATACTTGATGTGGCCTCCACCCGAAGCAAGCGCCAGCACACCTCATCGCCGTCAAGTGCGGCGCAAGAGCTAACCTCCAGATTATGATCGGCGCTGTCACGGCCGATGTGGAATCCCAAAAAACAGAACCACGGTTTCCTTCAGACACAAGCGAGCCTGGCCAAGTGTCCAGCAGATTGTCGGCGGGCTAGGCGCCGAACACGGCGCAGCATGTTGGCGCGGCTGAGGCTGACAAATCCCGCGACAGTAATACGCCGGGCCATGTAGGCTACTTACTGATTGCATCTATATGCTTGTGAGATGGCTTATCCCGAAAGGCTTGATGACCCCCAGCTCTGGGACATCATCGACGCCATCACACGAGCTGATCCCGACGGCGACAGAGCAAGTCGCGTTTTCCGCGACACATTTGACCAGCTCTATGACGGTGAGCACACTGGCCGATACGCCGTTGACCAGTTGTACAAGACTGAGAAAACACACTTCGGCACACTCATCGAAATCAATCTGCGGCGCGAGTTCCGGGACGTCATCCAAGACGGTGACAAGCTGGACTACCAGATCGCCGGACACGACATTGACTGCAAATTCTCTTTCACAGATGGTGGCTGGATGCTGCCGCCTGAGTGTTTCGGGCTTTTGCTCCTTGTTGCGACTGCTGACGATGGCAGCGCCCGGTGGTCTCTGGGCGTCGTTCGAGCCAGCGACGAGCATCGAAACACGGGCAGCAACCGAGACGCAAAGGTGACCCTCAACAAGACCGGTCGCGGTGCCATCTACTGGCTTCACCGCAACGCCCAGATGGCCGAGAACGTTCTGCTGACCATGAACGACCAGGACCGTGACGCGATTATGACGCTTGAATCAGGCCAGGCCAGAGTCAATGAACTCTTCCGGCGCGCCGCTGGCTGCCGGATTACCCGCGCCACCATCGCCACAGTCGCACAACAGAAGGACTACATGAAACGAGTCCGGTACGACGGCGGCTCCCGGTCCCATCTGCGCCCGGAAGGCTACCTGATCCTGGGCGACTACGCGTCACACTCCAAGGTTGCCGAAGCTCTGGGAATTGAAGTACCCGGACCTGGTGAGTTCGTCAGCGTACGGGTTGTACCTTGTGCCGAGGGCGAGCCAGCGTCGGTCTTGCTTGGTGGTCGTTGGTGGCGTCAGGCGAGATCCGGCGAGGCGGTCACGGTTCCGGCGCCACTGCTGCCCACAACCAAGAGGCTGCAATCAGACTAGATAGCACTCAGACGAGTACGCCCTCGAGTTCGTGCGCGACCAGCGGCTGCTGCGGACGCTCGTATCCTCGCCCGTCCAGCGCTGCCTGGATGGCACGCCCGACATTGGCCGCCACTGGCGGCGGAAAGGCATTGCCGATCTGCCGATAGACCGCAGTCTTGCGACCCGAGAACAGCCAATCGGGTCGGAAACCCTGGAGCAGAGCGACCATCGGATTTGTTAGGCGCGGCACCAGGTCGAGCGGCGCGTGTGCCAGAGGGGCGAAATCTGCCAGCCCTCTGCCATCCACTCCGAGTTGTCGCCAAGCCAGGCGGGAACGGGTGGGACCAAGATCGGCTCCGCCATGCTTCTTTGACCCACCGACAATCGTCGGGGCGATGTCGTTGGCTGCCCTCGACCAGGCGGCCGCACCAGGCCAGCCCTCTTCGGCCATCAGTTCCCATAAGGTCTTGCCCACGGTCGGCGGTGTGCCGATTGGCTCAGGCCAATTGAAGCGGGCGAAGTAACGCGGACGCATGGCAACCAGGATGAATCTGGGCCGGAGTTGCGGTACGCCATACCAACTGGCATGAAGCAGCTTCCAGTCGGTCTCGTAGCCCAAGGCGTGCAACCTTCGGAGGATGGACGCCCGATATGCCGTGAAACGATCCGATGCCAGACCCTTGACGTTCTCCAACATGACAGCATCCGGGCGCGTCTGCGCAACCATCTCCAGAGCACGCGGGAATAGATCACGCTCATCATCAGGGCCAAGCTGCTTGCCTGCCACACTGAACGGCGGACACGGCACACCTCCGGCCAAGAGCGTCACTCCCTGGTACGCGGTGGCGTCAAACTCGTGCACGTCAGCCTCAGCCACATTCCAGCCTGGGCGATTCAGGCGCAACGTGTTTGCGGCGTCATGGTCGATCTCGACCGCGCAGGCGTGCGCGAACCCGGCCATCTCTAGCCCGGACGACTGGCCGCCAGCGCCGGCACATATCTCAAGCACAGTTCTTTCGCCCTTGTCCATGTTCCTATCCTCTCAGATCAGTTGCGAATCCTGGGGACGCAACCCCATGTTTCAACCATAGAGAACGCCACCGACAGTTTTCGAACACGCGTTCGCATCCATTGATGCGGCATCGTTCTCATCCAGTTGGCGGACGATTCGCTCCACCGCTGAAGCTATCGACCCAGGCGATTCGTGCGCCCAAAACCGGAGAACCTTCCAGCCCGCAGCCGTCAAGCCCAGAGTCATCTTCTGATCCCGTGCCATGTTACTGGCAATCTTGGCTTCCCAGTAGTCTGTGTGGGTTCGTGGCACCCGATAATGATCCGGGCAGCCGTGCCAGAAGCAGCCGTCAATTAGGACTGCCACCCGCGCCCCTGGGAAGGCGATGTCAACTGTCATCCGTTTGTTCTCGGGCAATGGATGGTAGACGACCCGATACCGCAGTCCGTCGGCAAATAGCAGGTGGCGAACTGCCATCTCCGGCCCGGTGTCGCGACTCCGGTTTGCCTGCATGTTGTGGCGCACTGCCTCGGATGATGCCCACGATTCCATATCCGCCATGAAACAAGCCTATGCCGCACGGCTCATAACCACAGGCCATGGCCAACAGTGGGCGATGTGGAATTCATTGGGTCTGCGCCGGACGCACGGTCGACTCCCCATATCGCGTCTAGCATCTTCTCGGCTCGCAAATGCCGTGACCGCTGCACCAGATCGGCTGGGCGAGTTCCCAGCGACCTCGTGTCGTCATTGATGCCGTAGGTGTCCCGGTAGGCAACTACCATTGTCAACGCCTGTCGCCACCTGGATTGAGCTGCCGCATCTGCTGAACGCTGGCCGAGTTCACTAAGCCAGGGTGGGTGTTGAGCCATCGCCACCTGTGCCAGTTCGGTGATTCGCTGGTCAACAGTTTCCCTTCGGATTCTGAGCGCGTTTTCGTGGCATGGCGACCAGACCTCACCTGATCGCCGGACACATCCCCGAACCGACGATCCCAATGGCCGACGACCTCCGCCAAGCCCTCGACGTTAGACGCGACGCCATCGAACAACGAACCACTGAGTTGGCCCGTCTGGTATTGGCTGAACAGCCGATCTGGCTACGCGAACTCGGCCCACAACCAACAGACCCGGCAGGACAAGCCCGATGGATGTCTGCGCTACGGTCAGCCGTCGCTTTTCGCGACCTTCACGGGATTACCGGGGACCGGATGCTTGGCGGCAGACCGCATAACAACGCACAAACGGATCAGAAGGTGATGGTGCGCCGCGCGGTCGGCCGGATCACACCGACTCAGCCAGGGATGCCGCCGTCGGGCCTGCCACGCAACGAGCGCGATGCCATGAAGCTGTGACCGGATGCCGTCGCCGAGCCCATCTGCACCCATCTCATAGCGTGAAGACGTGGCTGCCGTCACCAGAGCGCATGGTGCCCCGATCATCGGTGCTGCCCGGCCCCCGGGTGCGCGGCAGGAGCGCCCGATAGACTGGTGGGGCCGGTAAGAACGAGGAGACACGCGATGGCATCAACGACGGTCATTGTGTCGGACTTGTCAGGGGAACCGCAAGCCACGACCAGGATCGTCACCGTGGGCGAGCAGGCGTATGAGGTTGACTTGACTGCTGCGGAGTTCGCCGAGTATCAGGCGTTAGTAGACCGGTATGTGAGGGCCGGGCGCCCGGTTGCAGGGACCACTGGCGCCGAGAGCGCTGGTGGCCGGGAAGCCCACGAGGCTTGGCGCTCGCCTGGAGACGTTGCCGCCATCAAAACGTGGGCTGTGGCCAACGGTTGGGCGGTCCCGAAGCGCGGGCGACTGGGTGCCGCGCTCATCGCCGCCTATCAGCAATCCGGCAGCCAGGGTGAACCGTCTCAGACTTCGGGGGTGGCCGAGTCGTCGGATGCCGGTCGACGTGAACCTGCCCAGGTTCAGGCGGAACCCGACGTTTGGGCTGTGGCTCCCTTGTCGTTGGCCGAAATGTCTCAGGTTGAGGATCGGGTCGGCTTCGTCTATGTGGAGAGAGCCATCATCTCGAGGGATGAGAGCGCGATAACGGCAACAGACGACCAAGGCACGGTCAGCATACCTGCCGCGACAATCAGCGCTTTGTTGGTTGGCCCCGGAACATCGCTGACACACCAGGCGATGATGTTGCTGGCTGAAGGCGGAGTGACTTGCGTGTGGACGGGCGAGCAAGGGGTCCGCTATTACGCCCACGGCCGTGGCCTATCTCGGTCGGCCCGGCTGATCGAGGCGCAAGCACGGCTTGTGGCAAATGAGCGTTCGCGTCTGGCGGTGGCGCGCCGCATGTTCGAGCAGCGTTACCCAGGCGAGGATGTGGCCCGAATGGACATGCAGCGTCTTCGAGGGATGGAAGGCATCCGAATGCGGCAAGCCTACGCTGCCGAATCACGGCGAACCGGTGTTGCCTGGTCGGGACGAGTCTTCGACGGGCGGGGCTCAGACACGGTGAACCAAGCGTTGTCAGCGGCCGCCACATGCCTGTATGGCGTCGCCCACTCGGTGATCACCGCCTTGGGGGCGTCTCCCGACCTCGGATTCGTCCATTCCGGCAATGACCGATCATTCGTCTACGACATTGCCGATCTGTATCGGGCCGACATCGCACTCCCAGTCGCGTTCGATGTCGCCCGTGAGGGAGAACTAGATGTCCAAGGCAGGACGCGCCGAGCGATGCGCGACAAGTTTGTTGAGGTCCGCCTCTTGCGCCGCTGTGTGGCCGACGTCTTGGCCTTATTGTTGACTCCGGAGGAAACCCCGCCCCAGATCGACGTCACTGACATTCGGCAGCCGTCCTCCCTCGCAAGTGAGGTGTCACCATGATGGTCGTGGTCATCTTGTCGCGAGTGCCATCTCACCTGGAAGGGGTCCTTACCAGGTGGCTTCTCGAAGTCCGGGACGGCACTTATGTCGGCAACGTGTCCGCGTCGATCCGTCGCAGCATCTGGCAGCGGATCGAGTCCGGTGTCGGCCGAGGCAGTGCCCTCATGGTCTGGCCATCCAAGAACGATCAGGGTCTCGAGTTCGTTTCTCATAATCACGAGTGGGAATTGGTCGACTCCGATGGGTTGACCCTGGTACGGAAACCAACACAGGACGAAACCCAACGTCGGCGTGCCTTGGAAGTGTATTCAGGGTTGAGCGCACCAGAAATCAACCGCCTCATGGCATCCTGGCTGCGCAAGAACCATCCGAAAGCCCGCATACAGCGAAAGCGAACAACACCAGGACACATTCAAGCCGTGCGTGCCCGCAGGGTAGACTCTGGCGTACTCGCTGAACAGCAATCCATGCAGGAGGGGTCTGATGGCCAGAGAAACGCCTCGTCAGTCAGCGTGCGTTCCACGCGCACACGGGACCGACAGCGGCAATAGGGCTGTGACAAGGTTCAATGCCATCGGGATTAGCGGTGTGATCGCGTTGACGACCTGCGTGATGACCTGGGCGATGACGGGGAACAGGGGTTCCAGGTTTTGCAGCGCCTTGCCGAGGGTGTCAGCGAGGATTCCGGCGACCTGCGAGATGATCGGAATGATGGCCTGCATCTCGCCTTGCCACAGGGTTTGGTGCGTTCCACGCGCACACGGGACCGACTTCGATGCCGATTGGATGGCATCGACCGTGCCCATGGATGTGCTCTCGACGTGTGTCACCGCACTGACAGACCTCATATAACTCCGACGATGAGTAATTGCGCTCAAGGTCATCTGGTTGGGTGGCGGTGCGCGGCGTGAACCCGCCCACGCCTGAGCAGATGTTGCAGCAAGTGCAGTAGCCGTCGTTGTACTTGAAGTCGTGCAGCGTGCGTTCATGTCCGCAAGTGCAGACGTTGACAGCTTCGTCGGGGGGTGTGAACCGCTGGCAGGGGCAGTCACTCAGACCGGGGTCCAGGCACATCCCGCTCGTCGCCTGGTGCTGATACGCCTGATGCCCGCAAGTGCAGATGTCGCTAGCCTCGACGGGTGTCTCGGCGGAGGTAATATTATCACCTGAATTTGCCACCCGGCCTGACGTGACGCCTGTGCCGTTGCACGCCTTACAGGTCTCGAAATGCACCCCGTCCATTGAGTTGAGCAGCGCGCCATACAATCCGGCCGATCCAACTGCCACGCCGTCATCACCAATCACCGAAAATCCGGACGGTTCGGTGACATACACGCCACCCGAAGTGCAGCCAGGCGCCGAAACATGCACAGTGGCAGAAGCCGAAGCGGCTATCAACAGTATGGTTGGGGTGCAACTGTTTACCCGTCAAACCGGTGATCCGTGGCCAAATGAAGGGGAATATAATGCTGCCTTTTCGGCAGCATACAAAGCATCGAACGCATCTCCTGCGTGCATAAAAGCAACGGCTATAGGTTTTACGGATCCAATTAACTTCAACGGCTATATTAAATTAGACGACGGTTCTGTGTTCGTGATTATTGGTCAAATGGATCAAAAAGGTAACGTGGTCATAAGCGTTTAATCTTTTGTTGTTGACGAAGACAGGTTGCTAAACCAGTCACACTTATGCTAAGTGCGTTCCACGCGCACACGGGACCGACATCAAGACCGCCGTGATGACCCCGGTGAACGCGTTGAAGTCGTGGCTCGAAGGGGTGTGGTGCGTTCCACGCGCACACGGGACCGACCTTCATGGTTTTCTCCTCATTCACGAGTTGCCAACGGCGTGCTGGAATTCCTGATAACTCAACACACCCTTGGTCGTTGAGTAGTATAGTATGGGGGTGGAATCAAGGTATTGATCGGCATAGTATACACTACAGTAACTAGTGTCAGCGTACATGAAGACTATCGTACCATAAATGCTGGCATCAACAGCAGTGGGATTGTAACTAACAATGAGCCTCAGGACATTCTGATTGGGGCTATCGTTATCCCTAATCTCAAGCTTCTCACCCGAAAAACGCTGGGGGTAATTGTCCGTGGCATACTGCAGATACAGTTTTACGTCTGCCCAACAGCCTGTGGTTGAAGCTGGATCAAAGGCAACTGAGACATTCGGCGAATCGCCACAGCCCAAGAGCAGTTTGTCGTACGGACCACCTTTCGGTGGATTGTTCGGTTGGCCTGGTTGAGTGGCGCCAGGGTTGTTACCCCCGTTGCCAGGACCAGTCGGCCCATTATTTGACGTGCAGCCCACCAAAAGGGCAGCAGCCACGATCATCGTCACCACGATGGCAACGACAGATTTGCGGTTTTTCTTCATTTGTTCTACCTCCTTTTGGTAGTTTGCGCCACGACAAAGCAACTCTTTTAGTTAGCGTGCGTTCCACGCGCACACGGGACCGACACTGGTTGACTAGGCAGTTCTCTTACCATCAGGCCCCTTCTGCATGGACTTTGCCGCTCTGAATATGGACAAGCCTACTACTCGGGGTAGTCACAGGCCGCTATCCGCGATCCGTCCTCTCCTTTGCCAAAGGTCGTGCCCGCCCCGATAGCAGGGCGCATAGGAACCATGTCTTGAGGTGACACCATGTCTTTGGCGTACATCTAAGGTACATACAACCCAAAAACTCCCCGGCAAACTATGTTTGACAAGGAGTTTTATCGTGCGCGAGAGAGGAGTTGAACCTCCACGCCCTTATCGGGCACTGGCACCTGAAGCCAGCGCGTCTGCCATTCCGCCACTCGCGCATGCACCGTCACCGATGCAGCCCAATGAGATTACCATGTCTTGGCACGCGCGACCAAGGCGATGTTCGCTATAACACCCCGGGCATGCTTGGCTACAGGCTCGTTGCCTATAGTTATAGGTGCGTGCCTGACGGTGCCCAGGCGCTAATGGGTCTTGGGTGCAGGTTGGCTCGCGTCCAGTTCTGTACCTACTAGCCTCGGATTTGTGCATGACAGAAAACACCAGCCCAGAGCCCACCGCCAAGCTAACTGCTGACAAGACCAAAGCAGCCAAACCAAAGTATCCAGGCGTACCCGACGTCATCAACGGCAACGGTGCGGTCGCGTACGTCATGAAGAACGTGTGCGGCGGCGTCATCGGCTACCCGATCACGCCGTCGACGGAGATCTCCGAGACCTTCGAGGCCTACCGCGCCGAGGGTGCCATCAACGTCTGGGGCAAGCATCCCTTCTTCGTTGAGACGGAGGGCGAGCATTCGGCACAGTCCGGCGCCCTGGGGGCGTCGTTGGTGGGCGGCAACTACATCAGCAACGCGTCATCGGCCCAAGGCATCCTGTACGGGCTGGAGTCGCACTTCGTCACCGCCGGCAAGAAGATCGGCGGCTTCGTGCTGCAGATGGCCGCCCGCGTGGTCTCGAAGCATTCGTTGAACGTCATGGCCGGCCACGACGACGCCTACGCGCTGTTGCCCAGCGGTTACACCATCATCTTCGGCGCCAACCCGCAGGAGGCCGCCGACCTGGCCGCCGTCAGCTACAAGGCCAGCGCACTGTCGCTGATCCCCGTCGCCAATGTGATGGACGGTTTCGCCACCAGCCACGTCATGAGCGAGGCGCTGCTGCCCGAGCCCGAGTTGCTGAAGGAATACCTGGGCGATCCGACGTCGTACATCCCCTGCCCGACGGTCGCGCAGGAGGTGTTGTTCGGCTCGAAGGGCCGCGTCTTCGCCCTCAAGGCCTGGGCCAAGCGGCACGCCAAGGCCATCGACGCCGACGATCTCAAGGCTTTGCAGGCCCATCTGGACGCCACCGAGACCATCGAGGCCGACAATGACGGCATACTCGTCGACAAGGTAGCCAGCTGGGTGCCGGAGGATCTGCGGCCGCAGTTCCGTCGCGCCTGGCTGGGCGCCCACCCCAAGGGCACGCGCCAGCTCGTGCCGGCCATCGTCGACCCGCACAACCCCGGCCTGACCGGCCCTGTGCAGAATCAGCCCGACTTCCAGGCCGGCGCCGTCGACCACCGCACCCACTTCGCGTCCGCCGTGCCGGGCATCGTCCGCCAGGCCATGGCCGAATACACAGAGCTGACGGGCCGCGTCTACAGCCCCGTCATGTGTTACGACACCGACGATGCCGATTACATCATGGTGGGTCTCGGCTCCATCACTGAGGACGCCCGCGCCGTCCTCGGCTACCTGCGCGAGCAGGGCCTCAAGGTGGGCGTCGTGGCCGTCAAACTGCTGCAGCCCTTCCCCGAGGCCGAACTGATCGAGGCGCTCAAGGGCGCCAAGGCCGTCACCGTCCTCGAACGCTCGGACGACACCGCCCTGACCCGCTTCGTCCAGAGCGCCCTGTTCAAGGGACGGGCCAACGCCGACAACCCGGGTGCCTACGCGGACGTACCGGCGCTCGAACACATGCCGAAGCTCGTCACCGGCATCTTCGGCCTGGGCGGCCACGACGTGCAGCCGCGCCACATGATCGCCGCCTTCAAGAACATGGCCTCCGACAACCAGTCGCCGCTGATCTATTTGGGCAGCCAGTTCTTCAGCGACAAGTCCACCGGGCGTGTCAAGGAACTGCAAGACAAGATGCGGGCGGCCTACCCCGAGACGGAACCGATGGCGCTCAAGACCGAACCCAACCCGCAGTTGCTGCCCAAGAGCGCCCTGCGCGTGCGGTTCCATTCGGTGGGCGGCTACGGCACCATCGCCACCGGCAAGCTGCTGACCGACATCTTGGCCGGCATGCTCGGCATGCACTCCAAGTCGGCCCCCAAGTATGGCTCCGAAAAGTCTGGCGCGGCGACGAACTTCTATATCACCGTCTCACCCGAACCCGTGTTGTTCACGAACAACGACATCGAGGACGTCGAGGTCGTCATGAGCCCCGACCACATGGTGTTCAGCCACACCAACCCGCTGCGTGGCCTGGCCGACGAAGGCACCTTCATCTTGCAGTCCGACAAGGCGCCGCTGGATGTCTGGCGCGACCTGCCCGGCTTCGCCCGTCAATACATCCGCGAGCACAACATCAACTTCTGCGTCCTGGACGCGTTCAAGGTGGCCCGCGAGGACGCCCCCACACCCGAGCTCGAGACGCGCATGGCCGGCATCGCCTTCATCGGCGGCATGCTTGCCTCCGTCGGATCGATCTCCTACGGCGGCAACATGGACGAGGTGCAAGCCCGCGTGCGTCACGAAATCGAGAAGAAGTTCGGACGCAAAGGCGAGGCCATCGTCGAGTCGAACATGAAGGTTATCGCCAACGGCATGACCGCCACCGTGGTGGTCGACTACGACACCGCGGAGTTCCGCGAGATCGACGCCGCACCGGCCAAGGTGCCGGCGCGGACGGCGGCGATGTCCGCCGCGATGTGCCCGGCGGCCCTGGCCGAGGGCCCGACCGGCCTGTTCGACACCACCTACTACGACGACATCGTGGCCGGGCCGTTCCGCGCCGGCACGATCGGCGAGGCCCCCGTCATGCCCGGCACGGGCTTGTTCATGCCGCCCGCCTCCGGCGCCTTCAAAGACAAGGGCCTGTTCCGTCGCACCGTACCGGTGTTCGAGCCCGCCAAGTGCACCGCCTGCATGGAGTGCGCCATCGCCTGCCCCGACTCGGCGATCCCGAACTCGGTCCATGAAATTGCCGACGTGCTGAAACTGGCCGTCGACGAGTCGGACGCCGAGGGTCTGGCCGGCCAGGTCGACGCCTGGGCCGAGGCCACCCGCGCCGCCCTAGTCGCCGACAGCAAACTGGCAGTGGCCGATGCCGCCAAGCAAGCCGCCACCGCAGCCGGCTTGGAGGCCGGCCTGGCCGACGCGGCCGTCAAGGCCATCGCCGCCTTCCCGGCGTGCACGCCGCGTCCGATCTTTGCCAGCGTCGAAAAGTCCGCCCCCGGCACCGGCGGCTTGTACTCCGTCGTCATCGACCCGTGGAAGTGCACCGGCTGCTTGCAGTGCGTCGAGGTGTGCGGCCCCGGCGCGTTGACCGAAGCCGAACAGACGCCAGCCATTCTGGAGGATTGGCAGGCCAATTTCGAGTTGCTGACCAAGCTGCCGAACACGCCCGAGCGTTTCTCGTCCATCGCGGACGGCGACCTCAAGCGCGTGCTGCTGGACCGTCCCAACTACTACTCCATCACCGGTGGGCACGGCGCTTGCCGTGGCTGCGGCGAGGTGACGGCCACCCACCTGGTGGCGGCCTTGTCGCACAGCCTGGGCAACGCGCGCCGGTCGGCCCACATCGCCGAGCTGGAGAGCACCATCGAGCAGCTCTACGCCAAGCAGCCCACCGTCGACGACGCCGACCGTCGCGCCCGCATCGGCGGCCTCATCGGCACGCTGGAGGCGCGGCTGTACCTCTACGAGTGCGGCCCGACGGGCAACGGCCCGGCGCCGACGATCTACGCCAACGCCACCGGCTGCTCGTCCGTCTACTCGTCGACGCTGCCGTCCACCCAGTTCCAAGACCCGTGGGTCAACTCGCTGTTCCAGGACGCCCAACCGGTGACGGTGGGCATCTACGAGGGCCTGTCGTCGCAGTGGGTCAACGAGATCAAGGCGCTGCGGCAGGCCGCGTTGGAACTGGCGGACGACCCGGACGCCGCGACCAAGGTGCCGGCCACGTTGGCCTGGCGCAGCTTCACCGACGCCGAGCGCGCCCTGCTGCCCACCGTCATTTCGGTGGCCGGTGACGGTGCCGCCTACGACATCGGCTTCGGCGCGATGAGCCGCGTGCTGGCCATGGGCACGCCCGTCAAGATGCTGGTGCTCGACACGGGCAGCTACTCCAACACCGGCGGGCAGGCCTCGACAGCCTCGTTCACCGGCCAGGACGCCGACCTCGCCCGCTACGGCAAGGCGCACGCCGGCAAGGCCGAGACCCGCAAAGAACTCGGCCTGTTGGCCGCTTTCCACCCGCACGTCTTCGCCTGCCAGGTGGCCCCAGCCCTGCACGCGCACTTCCTTGAGACGTCGATGAGTGCCCTGGAGTTCGAAGAAGGCAGCGCTTTGATCGTCGCCTACACCCCCTGCGGCACCGAGAACGGTTTCGCCGAGGATCTGTCGAATGCCCGCGCGGCACTGGCCGTCCAGTCGCGCCTGTGGCCCGTCTTCGTCCACGATCCGCGCGGCGGCGACACACTGTCGCAGCGGTTCTCGCTGAAGGGCAACCCCGGCCTCAACCAGTTGTGGGTCAACAAGACCATCCAGTTCGTGGACGACGAGGGCAAGACGCAACTGATGCAGGTGCCGCTGACCCCGGCCGAGTTCGCCGTCGGCGAGGTACGTTTCGCCAAGCAGTTCAAGCCGCTGGCCGATCATGCCGTCGGCGTGCCGATCGCCGAGTTCATCGAACTGCCCGACGCCGACCGCGACGGCAAGGTGCCGTTCGTCTACACCACCGACCGCGCCCGCAAGCTGGTCAAGATGGCCTGCTCGGCACCGATCGTCAACCTAGTCGAACAGCGCAAGCAGTTCTGGCAGACGCTGCAGTTCCTGGCCGGCGTGGGTGCTGCCCCGGCGGCCGCAGCCCCGTCGCCTGTGACGCAGCAGGCCGCTACGGATGCCGCCGCCATCAAAGCCGGCTACGACGCCGCCGACGTCGCCGCCGCCAAGGACAAGACCATCGACGCCATCGCCGAGGCCCTCGTCACCCTGGTGACGGCCAAGAAACCCGACATCGCAGCCGTCGCGGCGTCACTGACGGGTGGGGCGGTTACCAGTGCAACGGACGCCGCCGAGGCAGCCCCGGCCAAGACGTCGGACAAGCCGATCTGGCTCGACCCGGAGGACGAGCCCAAGTGCACCGACTGCGCCACCTGCTACCAGGAACTGCCCGACATCTTCGAGCAACACACCATCATGGTGGACGGCGAGCCGAAGGATGTCGCCCACTTCAAGGAAGGCGCCCTTGACGGCGTCACCATCACCGACGAAATGACCAAGACTTTTGAGAAAGTCAAGAACACCTGCGATTCGGAGATCATCCAATGACAGCTACGATTGAGCATCTAGACGACGTCCAGGCCTGGCGTGCAGCCAAGAACCAGGCCGATGCGGCGACCGCGCAAATGACCTCACTTGGCGCCACCAGTGCCGTCGAGGCCTTCCAGGCCAAGCTGGCCATACTGGAGCGCAAGCTGGCGGAAGACCCGTCCCAGTTCCGCGAGCTGATCCTCGGCGACACGCTCACGCAGGTGGCCGCCGAGTTCCGCGGCGACGGCCCACTGTCGAAGGATTTCACGCTAAAGCTGTGGAACTTGCTGCTGGCCAACGACGACACGTCGCTGGCCCTGATGCGGTTCATCTGGTGGCTGCCGGTGGGACGCAAGCGCGTGTTCATCGCGGCCGTCGACGAGTACCTGCAAGACCGCTACCCGATGTTCAAGGACATCTCCGCGGGCTGGCCGGCCAACGTCCACATCGAGCCGATGGTGCGCGACGCCGAGGAGCGCAAGCAGGACTTCGACCTTGTCACGACCGGGTATCTGGGCTATCTGGACATCGGCTACACGCTGCGTGAAGTCGAGCTGTTCATCTGGCTGGAGGCCATCCGCGACAAAGGTTGCGCCGACGCCCCCTGCGAGTTGGGCGCACTGAAGCAATCCGTCGTCGGGCGGGTCGGCGGCTGCCCGGTGCAGATCCACATCCCCGTCATGTTCGACCTGATCGGCCAGGGCAAGTTCGACGAAGCGCTGAAGATGCTCGAAGACTGCAACCCGCTGCCCAATGTGACCGGGCGCGTCTGCCCGCAAGAACTGCAGTGCGAAGGCGTCTGCATCCACAAGAAGTCGATGACCATCGGCCAGATCGAGTGGTTCCTGCCGCAGTGGGACAAGCTGGCCCACCCCGGCGAGGCGCTGGCCCGTGTCACCGGCACACCGGACCCCTGGAAGGTGGCCGACAAGCCGCCGGTCGCCATCGTCGGTTCGGGCCCGTCTGGCCTGATCGCGGCGTATCTGTTGGCCCGCGACGGCTTCCCCGTCACCGTCTTCGAGGCCTTCCACCTGCTGGGCGGCGTGCTGCGCTACGGCATCCCCGAGTTCCGTCTGCCGAACCAGTTGATCGATGACGTCGTCGAAAAGATCGAGGCCCTCGGCGGACGTTTCGTCACCGACTTCATCGTCGGCAAGACGGCCACCCTGGACGACATCGCGGCTGCCGGGTTCCAGAAGATCTTCGTCGGTTCGGGTGCCGGGCTGCCCAAGTTCATGGGCGTCCCCGGCGAGCACCTGCTCAACATCATGAGCGCCAACGAGTTCTTGACGCGCGTCAACCTGATGCACGCCAACCTGCCCGATTACGCCACGCCGCTGCCCGAGGTGAAGGGCAAGAAGGTCATCGTCATCGGCGGCGGCAACACCGCCATGGACGCGGCCCGCACCTCGAAGCGCCTCGGCGCCGAGGTGGCGATCGTCTATCGCCGCACCCGGCTCGAAATGCCGGCCCGTGTCGAGGAGCTGGCCCACGCCCTTGAAGAGGGCATCGACTTGAAGGTGCTGCGCAGCCCCGAGGAGTTCATCGGCGAGGAGGGTACCAACTTCGTCAAAGGCACCACCTTGACGGTCATGGAGTTGGGCGAGCCGGACGAGTCTGGACGCCGTCGCCCCGTCGACACGGGCAAGAAAGAGCACATGGACGTCGATCTGGTGATCATGGCGCTGGGCAACGCGTCCAATCCGATCATCAAGGATTCGCAGCCCGACCTGGGCGTCACCAAGTGGGGCACCATCAACTTGGCGTCCGAAGGCACCCAAGAGACCACCAAGCCGGGTGTCTACTCCGGCGGCGACGCGACACGCGGCGGCTCAACCGCCATCAACGCGGCCGGTGACGGCCAGGCGGCCGCCCGCGAGATCCTGGGCGTGCTGAGCGCGGGCTTCACGGCCGACCAGATCAAGGGGTTCGTCACCTCGGCACTGGCATACACCGAGAAGGTTGCCGAGCAGCACGTCATCGTTGCCAAGAAGCACCTGAGCCCCGGCATCGAAGAGCTGGTGGTGCGGGCACCGGCCATCGCCAGGTCGGCCAAGGCCGGCCAGTTCGTCCGCGTGCTCAACAGCCCCAAGGGCGAACTCGTGCCCCTGACGCTGGCCGATTGGGACGCCGAAGCCGGCACCATCACCATCGTCATCCAAGCCGTCGGCGCGACGTCCGCGGCGATCAACAAGATGGAGGTCGGTGACGCCTTCGTCGGTGTCGCCGGACCGCTGGGCCTGCCGTCCGTGCTGGAGAAGTATGGCGACGACCAGACGGTGGTGTTCACCGCCGGCGGCTTGGGCCTGCCGCCCGTCTACCCCATCGCCCGCGAACATCTGCGCCTGGGCAACCATGTGACGCTGATCTCGGGGTTCAGGACGAAAGATCTCATGTTCTGGGATCAACCCGGCGAGCGGGTGCCTGAACTGCAGCGCGAGTTCGGCGATTTGCTGGACGTCGTCTACACCACCGACGACGGGTCGTACAACATCAAGGGCTTCGTCACCACCCCACTGGAGCAGATGCTGGAAGACGACAAAGCTGGCACGGCCAAGCGCCGGGTCGCCGAGGTCACCACCATCGGTCCGCCTATCATGATGCGCGTCGTCAGCGACCTGACAAGGAAGTACGGCACCCACACCGTGGCGTCGGTCAACTCCATCATGGTGGACGCAACGGGCATGTGCGGCGCCTGCATGGTGCCCATCATGGACGGCGACAAGCTGGCGCGCCGCCACGCCTGCATCGACGGCCCCGAGTTCGACGCCCACACCATCGATTGGGACAAGTTCCTACCCAGGTTCAAGCTGTTCAAGAAGCAAGAAGCGGAGTCCAACCAGACGGCAGGCTTCACGCTGTCGGGACGGTAAATCCAGCGGCAGATTGCTCACGAACCTAGCGGCAGATTGCTCACGGCC
>Ga0123357_10000126_pt1 | contig 65260 bp, 60 predicted proteins | sample TergutEmb28metaG_FD_89873 | JGI IMG/M metagenome (GOLD analysis project Ga0123357, IMG submission 89873) | Embiratermes neotenicus P4 segment gut microbial communities from Petit-Saut dam, French Guiana - Emb289 P4 | ecosystem: Host-associated > Arthropoda: Insects > Digestive system > Gut ...
AAAACTCGAAGCGATCCGCTGTCTCAAGCGTTATATCGCGCGGGAGGTCTACGCTGTAATCCGGCAGCGCAACCTCCAGATCAGGCAGGTTCAAATTACCTCTTGACCTTTAGAAGGGCGTCATGGGGTCGGACAGGCTCCCGGTCGCGGGTTTTAACGTGTCCAATTCGTTTCAGAAAGCTGCCGAAAACTTCCCCTTGCTGGTTACCCCGATCCCTGCGGACGTTCTACTAAAGGTTGAGCAATACAAGTCCGGGTTGGTACAGGAGGCGGCGGCTACGCAGACCGAAGGTGAGACCGAGAATTCCGCCATGCGGCTTCTTTTCGACTCCACAGCGTTGCTAACCGCGCCGCGCCGCTTTGAGCCACTACGCTTCCTAGAAAAGACCAAAGCAGGCGATGTGCTGAGCGTATGGGTCAGCGAACCGTCGCTACAAGGCTTGAGCGGCGATCTACTGAAAGAGCGGATGGTGGAGTTGGATCTACTCAAGGATGACTCGCTCGTGCTGCCCGAGACGGTAGGCCTGCGCAACTGCCTAGATAAGCAGGCGGGGGACTTCACAGACTTCACTGAGACCTGGGAGGTACTCGGCGAGGTGCTCGCGCATTCACGTACCGAGGATCAGAGTTTCCACGAGATCGAATCCGAGCGCGGCTTTCTGGATTTCCTGGCGCGATTCCTTAAGGCATCGTTCTATCGCGCGCATGATGAAGTGGACAAGGAATTGACCGTGGTTGACGCTCAGTTCTTTCAAAAATCAGTCGAAACTCTGCTGCACACTTCATATCACGTACATCATCTGTTTCATGCGACAAAATATGTAGCACTGACTTGGTCGGAGTATTTCGCCATCAAGTTCCTGTGGTGGTATGCCCCAGATACTCTGCTGGCGATCGCCGAAGCCCAGGTGGCTAGTATGCCAACAGAGTCCCAAGGATCGAACGCAGTGCGGCTGTCCCTGTTGAGTCAGATCATTGGCGACATTTCGCTATCGATACAGTTCGATATCAGCGAGGCTCAACGAGACCGTCTTGTTCATAGCAGCAATGGCTTACTTCAATGGATGGGGCTGAACGCAATCGAACGGCAGTTGGAAGAACCAGGGGGGCTCACAGCCGTGCTACAGCTTATGGACGCCTTTGCCAACCCGGAGCGAGTGCGTGCCTTAGGCTGGATGGTTCACCGGGCGGCGAGAAATTCAAATAAAGTTGAAATCTATAAAGGCTTGGTCGCGGCGTTGCATGAAACCCTGCCGGCGACTATCCCTGCCGAAGAGTTGAAGCGCCTGGTTAATTCCATGCGAGGTCATATGTGGCAACTGGCTTGGGCCGAGCCGTGGTTGTTCCAGGATGTTGTCTTTCCCTTGTTGCAGAGTAACCGCGCAATCACCGACGATGCTTGCGGAATTTGGATGCAGGAGTTGGTTTGCATGCTGGAGCCACAGCCGACAGACCAACCGAGGTTGTTTAAGCGAGAGCGCGAGGGGCAGACGACTAACATCACTGCGTTCCTCTTTGCCTACAGTAACTCCGAGCGGCAACAAGTCAGCCTAAGGTCGATGCAGAACATCCTGAAGCAACAGCAACGGATCGTGCTACAGCCCCTTGCCAGTACCTCGAACTGGAACCGGTGGGACGACGCGCTCACTGTCTCGCTGTGGATACTGGTCTTCGCCAGATGGGGTGAGTTCTATCTGCGCCAGCGCGACATGACCGATCACGAGTTGGAACGGCTGTCGCGGGACGCCCGAGGGCTGGCCATGGTCAGGCCGATGGGTGAGTGGCGCTCGGAAGGCACTGGTCAGCAAAGTGATCTCGCTGCGTTTCTCGATCAAGTGGAGGAGCTTTCAGTCGCAAACGATGAGCTGAAAAGCAGCCTTCAATAAACCGGGCTATTTGGCCCGGTTGTTTTTATCTGCTCAGTGTGTGTTTCAAGACATACCAACCAGTGCCAGATGCCGAATCACTCCCACTCAATCGTCGCCAGCGGTTTGCCCGAAACGTCGTAGACCACGCGGTTGATGCCGTGGACTTCGTTGATGATTCGGTTCGATACGCGGCCGAGCAGATCGTAAGGCAGATGCGCCCAGTGCGCGGTCATGAAGTCCTGCGTTTGTACGGCGCGCAATGCGACAACGTAGTCATACGTCCTGCCGTCGCCCATTACGCCCACACTCTTGACCGGGAGAAAGACGATAAACCGCGATGCTACCGGCTCTGGAAATCGCGCATGACCTCGACCAGTTTTTCGACGGCGGCTAGCTGCATGCCATTATAGAGCGAGGCACGAATGCCGCCGATACTGCGGTGACCACTCAGTCCGCTCAAGCCGGCCCGCGCCGCCATTTCGATGAAGCGATAATGCAATTCCGGCGTCGGTAGCCTGAAAGTGACATTCATGGTCGAGCGGTCCGGCCGCGCGGCATGGGCTTGGTAGAAGCCGCCGCTGTCGTCGATCTGCCGGTACAGCAGATCGGCCTTGGCGGCATTAATACGCCCCATCGCGGTCAGTCCGCCAATCTCGCCGCGCAACCAGCGCGTGACGAGCAGCACAACATAGATCGCGAACACCGGCGGCGTATTAAGGATTGACGATGCCTTGATCTGCTCGTGGTAGTCGAGGAATCCTGGCAGCACACCCGGCGCCGGCGCATCCTTCAATAGTTCGTCCTTCATCACTACCACGGTGACCCCTGCGGGGCCGATGTTCTTCTGCGCATGCGCGTAGATCAACGAAAACTTCGAGAAATCGCCGGGAGCGGACAGAAAGTCGGACGACATGTCACAGATGCGCGGCACGTCGTCGCGTCCCAGCACGCGGTGGAACTGCAAGCCTTCCACGGTTTCGTTCGAGACGTAATGGAGGTATGGCGCGTCGGGCGCGAAGGCCAGTTCGTTGTCGGCGGGCAGGCGGTCATAGCCATGCGGTTCGCCGCTCCAGAGTACGCGCACCAGCCCTTCGCGCCGGGCTTCCGGCAGCGCCTTGCCGCTCCAGTAGCCAGTGTGCAGATATTCAGCCGGATTCGCGCGACCGGCCAGCAGCGCCATGGGCACCATGGTGAACTGTTGCGTGGCGCCACCTTGCAGGAACAGGACGTGATAGTTGTCTGGCAGGCCCAGCAGACTGCGCACGTTGTCTTGCAGCTCGGCCACCACCGATGCGAACCAATCCGAACGATGGCTGATTCCCAGAATGGACAAGCCAGCGCCGGGCGCCTCGCGGATGGCCTCCTGCGCTTGCCGCAACACGGTGTCGGGCAGAACGCCGGGGCCGCCCGAGAAATTCAGGCGGTTACGCTCGTCGATGGATACGGTTTCAATGCTTTCCATGCTTCATTCAGTTTGGCAATGTCTGCCGCGCTTTCAGGCGGCAGAATAATTCTTCAACGGCGCGACGGACCTTCGCCATGGTTTCCTGCTTGTGCGGAAACATGTCCGGCGGGTCCATCGCATGGATGACCATGACATGGTCCACCTCGAAGATCAGCAACTCGCCCGCGGGACTTTCGGCGCAATCAATCGCGACATAGTCCAGCCCGCAGCGCGTGGCTACGGCTTCGAGGGCGGCCCGGTGGCGGCGCGCAAAGGCATCGAACTCCGCCATGAACGCGGCCTCTTCCTTGCGCTTGCCTTCATCGACCAACATGCCGGCGTTGACGTAGTGGATCATCCAATGCGACGAAATCGCCATGTGGCAGGCGAAGGGCTCGCCCGCGACGAGCGCGACGCGGTACTTGCGGAATAGCCCGTCGGCGCTGCGGTAGTCGATGAAGCGCGACAAATAGAAATCCAGACCCGACGCCGCGTCCAAGTACGGCAGGATGGCCGCAGCGTCGTCGATTTTTTCAAGATCGCGCCCTGCCTGTGAGCCGACCGGTCGCAGGATGATGGGGAAACGGCAATCGGGCGCCATGTCCGCCAGCGCCGCCCGACCGTGCGCGACGGCCTCCAGGCGATGCCGGTCCACCAGATGGGTAAGCGGCATCAGTACGCCTGGCGCATCCCGCAGCAGGAGGCTGGCGGCATGGCGTTCGACATTCGGGATACATGAGGGCCGGTTGACAACTGGCCGGTCCCAATCGGCCAGGATTTGCTCCAGCGCGCGCAGAACCGGACGGTTGGCGGCGCTGTCCGACATCCCCACCAGCAATGCGTCATGCGGCGGAATCTCAACCGGCAGCGGCTGGTCCGGCGAGGCGTAATACAAGACCAGATCGATGCACGTGGTTTCCAGCAGGCAATCGAGCGGCGTGTTTTCGGCCAGATCACCAGGCGCCACCAGCATGAGCACACGGCAGCGCGCGGGCTGCTCGTTTGCCGGCAGATCAAACTGCCGTGCCAGCAACAGCCCTTGCTCCTGAATGTTCAACCCCAGTTGGCGCTCGCCTACGCAAAAAAAGGCGGTGGCCAGGTTCATCCAGAGCGCGGCGTTGTCGTAGTCCTCGCCGGCCCGCGCCAACAGGGATTGAGCGACGAAGCGCAGATCGCCGTACTCGATGCTGAGCCGCAGGAAGGGCGCAAGCCCGAGAAACATCTTGTCCGCGTGGTTGATGATCATCTGGCCCAACTCGGCAGTCTGAACACCCTGCATTTTTCCTTCCTCACTGACTTCCACCGCCGTATAGCACAGCACTTGATCGAACAACGCGATATGGCGCCAAACGGTACCAGCCATTGCCAGACATCCAATCACTCCCACTCAATCGTCGCTGGCGGTTTGCCCGAAACGTCGTAGACCACGCGATTGATGCCGCGGACTTCGTTGATGATCCGGTTCGATACACGGCCAAGCAGATCGTAAGGCAGATGCGCCCAGTGCGCGGTCATGAAGTCCTGTGTCTGTACGGCGCGTAATGCGACAACATAGTCATATGTCCTGCCGTCGCCCATTACGCCCACGCTTTTGACCGGGAGAAAAACGGTGAAAGCTTGGCTTGTGAGTTCGTACCAGCTTTTGCCCGATGTTTCGTCGATTGTTTTGTGCAGTTCTTCGATGAAAATCGCATCGGCGCGGCGCAGTAAATCCGCATACTCGCGCTTTACTTCGCCAAGAATCCGCACGCCAAGGCCAGGGCCTGGGAACGGGTGGCGATAGACCATGTTGTGCGGCAAGCCGAGCGCCATACCGAGCGTGCGCACTTCGTCCTTGAACAAATCGCGCAAGGGTTCGAGCAGTTTCAGATGCAAGGTATCGGGCAAGCCGCCGACATTGTGATGGCTCTTGATTGTCGTCGCTTTCTTTGTTTTCGCGCCGCCGGATTCGATAACGTCCGGGTAAATTGTGCCTTGGGCCAGCCATTTCGCATTGGTGAGCTTGGCCGATTCAGTCTGAAAGACTTCGACAAATTCTTTGCCGATGATTTTGCGCTTGGCTTCGGGGTCGGTGACTCCGGCAAGCTTGGCCATGAACTGTTCGCTCGCATCCACATGAACGATTTTCACGCCCATGTTGCGCGCGAACATGTCCATGACCATTTCGGCTTCATTGAGACGCAACAGGCCATGATCGACGAATACGCAGGTCAATTGTGTGCCGATCGCGCGATGCAGCAGCGCTGCGGCAACCGATGAGTCGACGCCGCCCGAAAGCCCAAGGATCACCTCTTCGTCACCGACCTGTTCACGAATTTTTGCGACCGCTTCGGCAATATAGTCGCCCATGACCCAGTCGGCTTTTGCGCCGCAGATCTCGCGCACGAAGCGTTGGAGTATTTCCGCGCCTTGCAGCGTGTGAGTGACTTCGGGATGGAACTGAAGCGCATAGAAACGGCGCGTTTCGTCGGCCATACCCGCAATCGGACAGCTTGGCGTCGAAGCCATTACTTTGAAGCCGGGAGGTAATTCGGCAACTTTATCGCCGTGGCTCATCCAGGCTTTGAGCATGCCCTGCCCGTCGACGGTGCGGAAATCCTCAATGCCATTGAGCAGTTTGGTGTGGCCGTGGGCGCGAACTTCGGCATAGCCGAATTCGCGTAATTTGCCTGCTTCAACTTTGCCGCCGAGCTGTTGCGCCATTGTCTGCATGCCGTAGCAGATGCCGAGCACCGGAACGCCGAGTTCGAAAACCGCCTGTGGCGCTTTGTCCGTTGCTTCCTCGTAGGCCGACATATGACTGCCGGAGAGGATGACGCCCTTTGCGCCGAAGCTGCGCACAAAATCATCCGTCACATCGCAAGAGTGGATTTCGCAATAGACATTTGCCTCACGCACCCGGCGCGCGATCAACTGGGTAACTTGGGAACCGAAATCGAGAATCAGAATCTTGTCGTGCATGGCAATGTTTCAAGGCAAATATGGTCTATCGAACGCGCAAGGGGCAAGGCTCATATGCCTTACCCCTTGCTCTCAACGCATTGGATTCAAAACCGATTAGTCGACGTGATAGTTTGGCGCTTCTTTGGTGATCTGCACATCGTGAACATGGGACTCGCGCATGCCGGCGGATGTGATCTCAACGAATTCGGCGCGTTCGCGCATCTCCGCGACCGACGAACAACCGACGTAACCCATCGAAGAGCGGACGCCTCCCATCAGTTGATGGATGACCGCGACTACCGCCCCCTTGTAGGGCACGCGGCCTTCGATGCCTTCCGGAACGAGTTTGTCCGCGTTGTCGTTCTCTTGGAAATAGCGGTCGCTTGAACCTTGCTGCATCGCGCCAAGCGAGCCCATGCCGCGGTAGCTCTTATAGGAGCGTCCTTGGTAGAGCACCGTTTCGCCAGGTGCTTCTTCGGTGCCGGCAAACAAGCCGCCAAGCATGACACAGGAAGCGCCTGCCGCAATCGCTTTTGCGATATCGCCCGAAAAACGGATTCCACCGTCGGCGATCAAGGGAACTCCGGAGTCTTTGAGCGCCGTCGCAACGCTGTCGATCGCGGTAATCTGCGGAACACCTACGCCCGCCACGATCCGCGTTGTACAGATCGAGCCAGGGCCAATGCCGACTTTAACGCTGTCGGCCCCATGATCGGCCAAAGCCTTTGCCGCATCGCCAGTTGCGATGTTGCCACCGATGACTTGTACCTGAGGGAAGGTGTTCTTGACCCATTTGATGCGGTCGAGAACGCCTTGGGAATGCCCGTGCGCGGTATCGACGATCAAAACATCGACGCCCGCCTCGACGAGCAGTTCCGCGCGTTCTTCCGTGCCTTCGCCGACACCGATCGCGGCGCCAACACGCAAGCGGCCGTGTTCATCCTTGGCGGCGAACGGGTATTCGCTGGATTTCAGAATATCCTTGACGGTCATGAGACCGCACAACTCACCCGCATCGTTCAGCACCAGGACGCGCTCAAGGCGGTGCTTGTGCATCAGAGCCTTGCCCTCCTCCACGCTCGCCCCTTCCTTGACGTACACAAGGCGTTCGTAGGGGGTCATGATGGCCGAGACCGGGTGGTCGAACTGCGTTTCGAAGCGCAGATCGCGGTTGGTGACGATGCCAACGACTTTACGCCCTTCAACAACGGGTAAACCGGAGATGCGATGTTGGCGCGTAAGCGCCAGCACTTCCCGGACGCTCATGTCGGGAGGAATGGTGATCGGGTCTTTCAAGACCCCGGATTCAAACCGTTTGACCTTGGCAACTTCCTGCGCCTGTTGTTTCGGCGTCAAATTTTTGTGCACGATGCCGATGCCGCCTTCCTGTGCGAGTGCAATCGCAAGGCGAGCCTCGGTTACAGTATCCATCGCGGCGGAAACCAGAGGAATATTGAGGCGGATGCTGCGCGTTAGCTGTGTTGACAGGCTGACATCGCGCGGGAGAACAGTCGAATGGGCGGGGACGAGAAGGACGTCGTCGAACGTCAGAGCTTTCCTGACGAGTCGCATAGTTGTCATCCTTTCGGGCAAATAAGTATTATACAGATTCGCCGGACGACCCGGCAAATCAAGGATTTTGGGAGCTTCCTCATGCCCCGGCTGTTGCCACTTGCTTTAGTGCTGTTACTCGCCACGCCCGCGATCGCTGGCGATATTTATACCTGGAAAGATAAGGACGGCCGGGTTCAGTATTCCGATATGCCACCGTCGGGTGTTGATGCGCGGTCGATCAAAACTCAGCCTTCCTTTGGCGGGGATTCTGACTCCTCCTGGAAGGAGAAAGACCGGGCTTTCGAAGAGCGCCAAAAAGCGCGCACCGATGCGGCTAAAAAAAGCGCGGACGAGGCTAATGTGGCTGCTGCGCAAAAACAGCGCTGCGACGAGCAAAAAGCGCGCTTGGAGAGTTTCCAGATCGGCGGACGTTTGGCCAAAATGGAAAACGGTCAACGCGTTATAATTCCAGATGAAGAACGCTTGGCTGAAATCGAAAGAATGAAAAGCGAGATCGAGAAGAACTGCAAGTAAGGAAAAACGGAGCCGCGTTGAGCGGCTTCATTTTTTCAGACTTCTCCAGCTGCTCCGCCGCCTTTCTTGGTCGCTTTACCCTCCTCGGCCCGGCGACGTCTGACTTCTTTGGGATCTGCCTGCAACGGCCGGTAGATTTCCACGCGATCCTGATCGCGCAGCAGCGTAGCGGGGTTGCACAGCTTGCCGTAAATTCCAAAACGTCCGTTTTTTGAATCGATTTCCGGATACTTCTGCATCAGCCCGGAAACCTCCAGGGCTTGCTGTAGGGAGCAGCCGTGCGGCAATTTCAAACGGATCAAATCCGCCTTATGCGGCAAAGCATAGACGACTTCGATATTGAGCGAATCCTTGCTATCGGTTTGAGCCATAAACCTGCTCCGCGCGTTTTACGAACGCATCGACGAAAGTGTTTGCAATATGGTGGAACACCGGCCCGACCGCTTTTTCGATCAGCTTGCTCGAAAACTCATAGAGCAAACGAAACTCTATCTTGCAAGCCGTCGCGCCGAGCGCCCGGAAAATCCACTCCCCTTCGAGCCGCTTGAAAGGCCCTTCGACAAGGCGGATCGTCATTCGCTCCGGGAAGGTTTTTGCGTTCTCGGTCGCGAAATGCGATTTGATGCCGTGGTAGTTGATATGCAGCCGCGCCGCGGTGCGAACTTCATCGCGACCGAGCACTTCGGCGCCGCCGCACCAGGGCAAGAATTTCGGATAGTCCTCGACCTGATCGACAAGTTTGAATATTTGGGCGGGCGTAAACTCAATCAAAACGCGCTTGGAAACTTCAGCCATAGAGCTGGCAGCCGGTCGTGTTGCTAGAATTTAGTATTTTAGCGGCTCCCCAAGGAGTTTTCGCGTATGAGCATCATCGACAACCGCAAAGCCACCCACGATTATTTCATTGAAGAGCGTTTCGAAGCCGGCATGGCGCTGGAGGGCTGGGAGGTGAAAGCGATTCGCGCCGGCCGCGCGCAGATCAAGGAAGCCTACGTCATCGTTCGCGATGCGGAGATGTTCGTCATCGGCATGCACATCAGCCCCCTGCTGTCCGCCTCGACGCATATCAAACCCGATCCGACACGCACACGCAAACTGCTGCTGCACAGCGAAGAGATCAACAAGCTGATCGGCAAAGTCGAGCGCGCCGGCTATACCCTTGTCCCGCTCGATCTGCATTACAGCAAGGGCCGGATCAAGCTGGCGATTGGTTTGGGTAAAGGCAAGAAGCTCTATGACAAACGCGAAAGCGAAAAGCAGAAGGATTGGGACCGGGAAAAGCAGCGCCTGATGCGCAGTAAGGTTTGAAGCTTAAGCGCTTGAAATAAAAATGGCGGGATTGCTTCCCGCCATTTTTATTGAGCAAAGCCAGATCAAGCCTTGCGATGCTCGGCAAGCCGCATCCAGGTGTCGATCACGGTGTCCGGGTTCAGGGAAATCGATTGAATCCCTTGATCCATCAGCCATTCGGCAAAATCCGGATGGTCCGACGGCCCCTGCCCGCAGATGCCGACATACTTGCCGGCTGCATTGGCTTCGTCGATGGCCATTTTCAAAAGCTTCTTGACGGCCGGATCGCGCTCGTCGAAAGCATGCGCGACGAGACCGGAATCGCGGTCGAGGCCCAGGCTCAACTGTGTCAGATCATTCGAGCCGATCGAGAAACCATCGAAGTATTCGAGGAACTCCTTGGCGAGCAAGGCGTTCGACGGAATCTCGCACATCATGATTAGCTTCAGCCCGTTCTCGCCACGGCGCAGCCCGTTCTCGGCCAGTAAATCGACGACTGCGGCCGCTTCGCCCGTGGTGCGCACAAAGGGAACCATCAGTTGCACGTTCGTGAGCCCCATGTCGTCACGCACGCGGCGCATCGCGATGCATTCAAGTTCGAAGCACTCGCGGAAGCTGTGCGCAATGTAGCGTGAGGCCCCGCGGAAGCCGAGCATTGGGTTTTCTTCCTCGGGCTCGTAGATTTCGCCGCCGAGCAGCTTGCGGTATTCGTTCGACTTGAAGTCGGACAGCCGCACGATAACGGGCTTTGGCCAGAACGAGGCGGCAATCGTCGCGACGCCTTCGGCAAGCTTTTCGATGAAGAATTGACGCGGCGTTGGATAGCCCCGTGCGCGGCGCTGGACCTCCTCGCGCAGACTCGCCGGCACGTGGTCAACATCCAGAATCGCTTTCGGATGAATTCCGATCATATTATTGATGACGAATTCCAGGCGCGCCAAGCCAACGCCCGCATTCGGAATCTGCGAAAACTCGAAGGCAAGCTCCGGGTTGCCGACGTTCATCATCACCTTGAGCGGCAAATCGGGCAGATGTCCCATGTCGCGCGTGACGATTTCAAAGTCGAGGCGGCCACGATAGACATGCCCTGTATCGCCTTCCGCGCAGCATACCGTCACCGAATCGCCTTCGGTCAGGACTTCGGTTGCGTCGCCGCAGCCGACGATCGCCGGGATGCCGAGTTCGCGCGCGATGATCGCCGCATGGCAGGTGCGCCCGCCGCGATTGGTTACGATCGCCGCGGCGCGCTTCATGACCGGCTCCCAGTTCGGATCGGTCATGTCGGTGACAAGAATGTCGCCCTCCTGGACGCGGCTCATCTGTGAAGCGTCGCCCACAATGCGCACGGCTCCCGCGCCGATTTTCTGGCCAATCGCCCGCCCGGAGCACAGCACTTTGCTGTGTTGCTTCATGCGGTATTTTTCGACGACCGAGGCCGACGCCTGTGACTGCACGGTTTCCGGGCGCGCTTGCAGGACGTAAATTTTCCCGTCGCGGCCGTCCTTGCCCCACTCGATATCCATTGGGCGGCCATAGTGCTTCTCGATAATCAAGGCAAAGCGCGCAAGCTCCAGAACGTCGGCATCCTTGATCGAGAACTGGTGACGATCGGCTTCCCCGACATCCTCGGTGCGTACCGAGCGGCCCACTTCGCGTTTGTCCGCGAAAACCATCTTGATGAGTTTCGAGCCGAGCGCGCGACGAATGATCGCCGGTTTGCCGGCTTCGAGCATCTGTTTGTGGACATAGAACTCGTCCGGGTTGACCGCCCCCTGAACGACAGTTTCACCCAACCCGTATGAGGCGGTGATAAAGACCGCATCCTTGAAGCCGGATTCGGTATCCAGCGTAAACATCACGCCCGACGCACCCAGGTCGGAACGTACCATGCGCTGCACGCCGGCCGACAAAGCGACTTCCGCATGCACGAAGCCTTTATGCACGCGATAGGCGATCGCGCGGTCGTTATACAGCGATGCGAAAACCTCCTTCATCGCATGCAGGATATTTTCGAAGCCTTCCACATTGAGGAAAGTTTCCTGCTGTCCCGCAAACGAAGCGTCGGGCAAATCTTCCGCCGTCGCTGAAGAGCGAACCGCGAATGAACCCTCCCCTATCGCGATCTGTTCGTAGTGGCGCTTAATCTCAACTTCGAGCTGGGGTGGAAAAGGCGTAGCGACGATCCAGGCGCGAATCTGCGTGCCGATACGCGCGAGCGCTTCAACGTCATCGACATCGAGCGTATCGAGTGCGGCATTGATCCGGCCCGCCAAACCCTCGTGGGCGAGAAATTCACGAAAGGCATCGGCGGTGGTCGCGAATCCCCCCGGCACGCGCACACCTGTAGCAGCTAATTGACTGATCATTTCGCCGAGCGACGCATTTTTACCGCCGACCTGTGCAACATCGGTCATGCGCAACTCTTCGAAAGGAATTACGTAACGTGTCATGGCAAAATCCCCTCGTGAAGCATTTTCATAGAAATAAAGGCGCTATTCTAAGGAGCATTGCCGCATCACCGCATTGCAGCTATCCCTGATAGAACCTGTTCATAGAACGGACGATAAATTGAACAATTCCCACACCAATCGCCTTCAACGCAGCGTGTTCTATGTGTCGGACGGCACCGGAATCACCGCGGAAACGCTTGGCCACAGCCTGTTGTCGCAATTTCCGGACTTGCGTTGCCGCCATATTCGAATGCCGTTCATCGACTCCGAAGAAAAGGCGAAAGATACTGTTTTTCGCATCAATGATATCGGTCATCGCAGCCGACTTCGCCCGATTGTTTTCTCTACTTTGGTGAATCAGGTCCTCAGCGACATTCTACGGCTCGCCGATGCGCATTTTGTCGACTTGTTTCAGACTTTCGTTGAACCTCTTGAGCAAGAACTCGGGCAAAAATCGGCGCATACGGTTGGCAGTTCGCATGGCATGTCGGATTCGACGAGCTATACGCAGCGGATGGATGCGATCAATTTCACGCTTTCGCACGACGACGGCGTTTCGCATGAAAACCTCGAAAACGCCGATGTGATTCTCGTCGGCGTTTCGCGCTCGGGTAAAACGCCGACGAGTCTTTATCTCGCCATGCAGTTTGGCGTGCGTGCCGCGAACTATCCATTGATTCCTGAAGATTTCGAACGCAACCGCCTGCCGCAAGAGCTTTCACGGCACCGGAACAAACTATTCGGCTTGAACATCACGCCCGAACGGCTTTCTCAGATTCGCCAGGAACGCCGACCGAATAGCGTTTATGCTTCGCTCGATAATTGCCGCTACGAAATCGATGCCGCGCAGCGTCTGATGCGCCGGGAAGGCATTCCATTCCTCGATTCCACCTCGCGCTCGATCGAAGAAATCTCGGCGAAAATCATGCAGGAAGTGCGCCTCGACAAGAGCGGATTTTGATTTTTCAGACGCTGATTCGAAGATTTTGCCAGCGCTTACGAGCCAGACTGCGCAATACAGAGGAAGCGCGAGCGGGACGCGCGCCCCGCTCCATCGCCTCATTTCACATCACACAACAAACGTGCCTTGCCACACGTTTTGTAGGCTGCTCAGGTCAGGGGAGCAACGCAGGAGCGCTTGCGATTCACGATCAACGGATGCGATCGCGCTCGCAATATCTTTCAAACCGCTGCCCGTCGAGATCAGGGCTACGCGCTCGCCTTGTTCGATCTGGCCGCTCGCGACGGCACATACAAGCCCCGCATAGGCCGCCGCCGCAGCTGGTTCGGCAAACACGCCACTGCCGCGCGCCAACGTTGGGATCGCTTCCAGGATTTCGTCATCGCTGACTCGGATGAAAGCGCCGCCGGTAGAACGAACCGCCGCCATGGCCTTCAGGCGATCTTGCGGCAGCCCCGCCATCAAACTATCGGCAATGCCATGCGTGTGGATAGGCGGGGCGGTGTAGACGTCCGCGCCAGTTTTCCAAGCCTGGTACAGATAATCGCTGCCCTCGGCTTGCACGCCGAACAGTTTCGGCATCTGTTCGATCCAACCCAAGGCCAGCATATCCTGCAAGCCCTTATGCACCGCGCCCAGAATACAGCCGTCGCCTGCACCGACGATGATGCTGTCCACCACATCGCCGGCCTGGGCAACCTGTTCCATGATTTCATAAACGACGGTTTTCTTCCCTTCGGTCATGTAAGGATTGAAACCGGTGCTGCGGTTGTACCATCCGAAATACCGGCTCGCCTCCAGGCATAGATCGAAAGCCTGATCGTAGGAGCCGTCGACGAGCACGGTAATCGCTCCAAATACCCGCAATTGCGCAATCTTGGCCGGAAGAATGGAGGCCGGCACAAAAATGACCGGTTTCATTCCCAGACCCGCGCTCATCCCGGCCAAGGCGGCCGCGGCGTTGCCGGTGCTGGCGGTCGTAATTGTGTCGAACCCGGCCGAAAGGGCCATCGCCACGGCCAGCGCGCTGGCCCGGTCTTTTAGCGATCCGGTAGGTTGCCGCCCTTCATCCTTGACCCATAGCCGTTGGAGCCCCAAGGCGCCCGCGAGGCCCGGCACATCGTACAAGGGTGTCGCACCGACATGGGGCAAGGGCAGACACGTATTGTCCCGCAGCGGCAATAGCGCGCTATAGCGCCACATGCCCGCTCCATCCAGTCTGTGTGGATTCCGCTCGATATTCGCTCGGATCCGAGCGTAGTCATAGACGACATCCAGAATTCCTTCGTCGCCATGATGCGGACAGACATAGCCGACCCGGCCGGACGGGTAAAGCTTGCCGCAGACCAGGCAACGCAAACCGACCACATGCTCAGGAAGCTTCACCGCGGGACCTGTTTCCGTCATCGAGTCAAAGTTCAATAGGCCCATTTAGTCTTAGTCCGCCAGCGCCATGATTGCTTCGACTGCGACTTGGGTCGAACGCGGCAGTGCGGCCGCGCCTACAACCGCCCGCGCCGGATAAGGCGCTACGAAGCGCTGCTCCATAATCTGATTGATCAGCGGGAAATTCGCCAGGTCGGTCAGATAGACAGTGAGTTTGACGATACGGTTCAAATCGCCGCCAGCGCTGGATGCCACGGCGCTGAGGTTGTCAAACACCTGCCGGATTTCCATCTCAATGCCGCCTTCGGCCACCGTCATCGTCTGCGGAACCAGGGGTGCCTGGGCGGAAAGATAGACGGTGTTTCCGGCGCGAATGGCTTGCGAATACGTACCGATGGCTTTCGGTGCCTGATCCGTGTGAATAGCGACTTTCTTCATGAAACATTCCTTGCTTAATCAATTGAGTAACAGATGGAAGCGAGCTATGCCGCGTAGACTTGCGTGCTTGCGGCTGTGCTTGGACTGGTATGAAAACGCTGCGGCGACAGATTGGACGGTGTGACTCCGAATGCCGCCAGATTGGCGGGCAGATGATTGTCGAGCATCAGACTCTTGCAGCACAGCGCCATCGCGGGCGCGGTTTGAATGCCGTAGCCGCCCTGCCCCGCGAGCCAGAAAAAGCCCTCCGCATCCGGCGCCCAGCCCGCCACCGGCGTGCGGTCCGCGCTGAAGGTGCGCAATCCCGCCCATTTGCTGAGAATGCGCTTGACCGGCAGAGTCGTCATGCGCTCGACACGGTCGGCGATCACCGCCACGTCGTATTCTTCCGGCGCGACGTCGCACGCTTCCACGGGCGTCTCATCGCAGGGCGATGCGAGCAGGCAGCCGGCATCCGGTTTCACATAAAAGGATTCCGCAATGTCGCCGAAATACGGCCAGCGCGCCGTCTCATCGGGCGCATCGAACGTGATGGCCGTGCGCCGCAGCGGCGTCAAACCGATCGGCCTGACGCCGGCCGCCTCGGCTACCGCGTCGCACCATGCGCCGGCGGCATTGACCAGATAGGGCGTCTCGATCGTTCCCGTCGTGGTTTGCACATGCCAGATACCCTGGCGACGGCGTGCGCTAATCAATCCGGTGTCGACCCGCAGAACGCCGCCGCAGCGCCGGAAACCACGCAGAAAACCTTGATGGATCGCATTGACGTCGAGATCCTGCGCATCGGGCTCCCATGCGCCCGCCACCCATATCTCCCGCCGCAGGCAAGGCAGCAGCTTGTGCAGATCGCCGGCATCCAGCCATTTGGCCGTCTTGACCATTTGGGAAACGGTGTCGAAATGCGCCGACAATTTGGGCAGGCTGGCTTCCGTCGCCATGAACAATGCGCCGCGCGGCTGCACCAATGGCGTGTCGGAAAAACCTTCGGGCGGGTTCTCGTAGAACGCGCGGCTGCCGAGCGTCAGCGCGCGCACCGTTGCGCCGCCATAGGTTTCGAGGAAGATCGCCGCCGAGCGTCCGGTCGAGTGATAGTCGGGATGCGCTTCCCGCTCCAACAAGATGACATCGCCCTGCAAAGCCAGCTCGTATGCCGCCGACGCGCCGGCGATTCCAGCCCCGACAACGAGGAAATCACATTTCTTAATCATGAAAAATTGTCCAGTATTGCGAGGAATGTAGGTTTCTAGCGGCACTCATCGGGTAGCGGGGACTACACGGCGCCACGGCAGCTCTCCGAACAGCAGCCAGTCGGCCGCCACCCCCAAGGCCAAACCCCAAAAGGCGGCCCCAATGCCGAAGAACGAGACCCCCGATGCAGTCACCAAAAATGTGATCAACGCGGGCTCACGCTTACGTTCGTTGGAGAGCGCCAGGCCAAGCCCATTGGCGAGTGAACTGAACAAGGCCAGGCCTGCCAGCGAGGCGATCAGCGCACTGGGCAAGGACGAGAACAGGCCCGCGATCGTGGCACCGAAGGAACCAATCAGCAGATAAAACGCCGCGCATGACACACCCGCGATATAGCGCCGTCCCGCTTGCGGATGCGCTTCCTCGCCGGTACAGATAGCTGCTGTAATCGCCGCCAGATTGATGCCGTGCGCCCCGAATGGTGCGAGCAGCAGCGATACCAGCCCAGTGGTAGTGATCAACGGATTGATCGGTGTGGCATAACCGAAGGTGCGCAACACGGCAATGCCCGGGGCGTTTTGTGATGCCATCGTGACAAAGCAGAGCGGTATTCCCAGACCAATGATGGCCGGAAGCGAAAGCTGCGGCGACGTCCAGACCGGGATCGCCAGCGAGGCGGAGAAATGCTCAAAATTCAGTTTCCCCAGGCCGGAAGCCACGGCGAATGCGACCGCGAGCGTGGCAACGATCGCATAGCGCGGCCACCAGCGCCGCCCGATCAGATACACCACCACCATCGGCAATACCAGGGCCGGCAGTTGTTCGAGCGAGGAAAACACGCCAATGCCAAAACGGAACAAGATACCCGCCAGCATTGCGGCGATCACGCCGACAGGTAACCGCTCCATGATGCGCGAAAAAAGACCGGTTACACCTAGTAGCGTAATCAGCAGCGCCGAAAACAAGTACGCCCCCACCGCTTCGGCATAACTGTACTGTGCCAGGCTGGTGACCAGCAGCGCGGCGCCGGGAGTGGACCAGGCCGTGATGACAGGGGCGCGGTAGCGGATGCTGAGATACATACCTGTGATACCGCTGCCAATCGAGATCGCCCAAATCCAGGACGAAAGCTGGGCAGGCGTCAAGTGGCCTCCCTGAGCTGCCTGGAACACAATGACCAAGGGGCCGGCATACGAGACGATGACCGCAATCAGCCCGGTGACGAGAGCGGACGCGGAAAAGTCCTGCATGAAGGATTTCAAGTGGCTCATAGGCGAGATCTAACAACGAGAGAATGGGCGCCCTGCCCGGCCCGTCTCAGGCAACATAGGGCGTCGGAAAAAAGTCGGGGATGGCGTGCAATTGCGCTGGATCGAGCGACTCGAGAATGGCGCGCGCCACGGCCAAGTCGAGCACGCCCATGCCGAAAGGAGAAAAGATGCGCGCCCGCATGTGATCCGGCTTGAACCAGCCGCGAATCAACGCGGCGGCATTGCCGGCGACAAAGTCACGCGTGCCGACTATTTGTTCCGTCAGATGCAGGGATGTTTGCGCCTTGAGGCAATGATCGACATCGTCGACAACGTTTTGCGCGGCGAGAATCACCTCGGGAGCCAGATCACGCAGCGACAGGTGCAGGACTGTCGGCGCATGGCGGAACCACTCCGGATCGAGCACATAAGGCGTGCCAGCCGAAGTGGCGAACAGCACGAGGTCCGACTGTGGAATTGCGTCGGCCAATTGCGCAAGGCCCGTCTCCACGCCCAGCTTGGTTCTGCATTTATCGGCAAACCGGCTGGCGCGCGCAGGCGAGGTATCGACCAGACTCATGTGCGAGATCGTCCAGCCGAGTTTCCGCAGCAATTCTATGCTTTGGTAAGCGATCAAGCCGCAACCGACTACGGTGAGATGTCGGATCTGATTTGGCGTCGGGTGCAGATGGCGTGCTCCCACCACGGCCGCCGCAGCCGTGCGCGCGGCGCTGATAACTGAACCTTCGAGGCAGGCGCGCGGATATCCGGTCTGGCGGTCATTGACGATCAACACGGCAGAGGCGCGGTCCAATCCGGCACCGATGTTGGCCGGGAAGCTGGAGATCCATTTGATGCCGGCCAGGGGCGTGTCGTCTTCGAGCGAAGCCGGCAAGGCGATGATGCGATTGGTTTGGTCATGCGGAAAGCGTAGAAAATAACTGTCCGGATTGATTGCTTTTTTATCGGAGTGCAGCAAATAGGTTTGTTCGACCAGTTCGACAAGATCGCCAGGATGCTTGAGAAGCCAGTCCTTGATTTGCGAGGCGCCGATGACGTGAAAATCAGGAATCGACATGAAGCTGTTGTCCAAGGAAGGATGAAATTTGTGATACGTGCCGGCGTTCAAGCGTGAGCAGGCTCCAGCGCGGCTTCCGCGCGTCCCGGTAACGTATGCTCGAGTCCGGGGAAATGTTGTTCCACCCACTGCAGGTTGTAGACCGTGTCGATGTAGCGATCGCCCATGTCGGGCGATATCGCCACCACGCAAGCGTCGGAAGGAATCAGGTGGGCCATTTTGGCGACGCCCGCCAGGACCGTTCCGCTCGAACCGCCAAGGAATAGACCACGCCGCGCTTGGCGGTGACACATCTCGACCGTCAGGCGTTCATCGATCATGAGAATGTCGTCGTAGTCCGAATAGGTGCGGATGGCCGGCGGGTGGCTGGTGCCGAGGCCGGGAATATGCCGCTTGCCCGCGGGAAAGCCGAACGTGACGGATCCGACGCTGTCGACAGCAATGATTCGAGTTTCAGGCGAGTGTTGGCGCAGATAGCGGCTCACCCCCCCGAGCGTGCCCGTAGTGCCCGAGCCGACGAAGACATAATCCGGCAGCGGAAACTGGCGTAGAATTTCAGGTCCCGTCGAAAAATAATGCGCTTCGACGTTATGGAGGTTTTCGTATTGGTTGGTCCACACCAAGCGGGGGTCGTTCTGCATCATGGATTTAATCAAGGCGATGCGGCTACCCAGGAAACCGCCGTTATCGTCACGGTTACGCACCGTAATGAGCGTGGCGCCATAGGCCTGAATCAATTTGGCTGTCTGCGGCGAGATATTGGGGTCCGTGACGCAGATGAAGGGATAGCGTTTGACCGCGCACACCATGGCAAGCGCCAAACCGAGATTGCCCGACGAACTCTCGATGACCGACATTCCCGGCCTGAGTACGCCCTCAAACTCCAAACGATTAAGCATGCGCAATGCGGACTTGATTTTGATTGACCCGGTCAGGGACAGCCCTTCAAGCTTGAGAAACAGCTTGCAATGGGAGAGCAGTTCCGGAATTTCGAGAAAGATGTCGCCGAAGACCAAGTCAAGAGGACTTTTGTAAATCATAGGGACTGTGCTCACTCATCAAAGAATAGGAATCGTGCATTTCTCAGACCTTCAATAAATGACATGGTAATGTTCCAAAAATCGAAGCAGAGATACAGACGGTAGCGATTTTCGCGATACAGAGCGCCCCTTGGAGACCAGTCCATGACGATGGATGAAAAGCCTTCCATCTTCCGATACCAAGAAATTGCCGCGCGATTAACGTCGCAGATCGATGCCGGCGTTTTGCAGCCCAATGAGCGCTTGCCGTCGGTACGCAAACTCATGCGGCGGGAACACATCAGCCTGACGACTGCCACACGTGTTTTGCACGTGCTGGAACAGAACGGTCGCGCCTATGTGCGTCCCCGTTCCGGTTATTTTGTGCGTTCGCGCAGTTCGGACGCTGCGTGGGCCACACTCCCGGCAGTGACGGAAAAGGCATTCGACGGCGTACCGGTTGCGATCAACGATCTCGTGGTCGATATGCTGGAGAAGTCGGCGACGGGCGATATCCTGCCGCTTGGCTCGGCCGTGCTGGATAGCATCCTTATTCCGCAAAGCCAGTTGAGCCGGATTCTGATCGCGACGGCCAAGCGCGGCGCAGCTGAGAGCGCTTGTTACACCTCGCCGCCGGGGTTGTTCGAACTGCGCTGCGGCATAGCCCGCATCATGGGGGACCGTGGCGTACTGTGCGGGCCAGACGATATCGTCATCACTGCCGGCGACAGTGCGGCGATCGAGTGCACCCTGCGCATCGTGGCACGCCCCGGCGACAGCATCGTCATCGAAACGCCGACTTACTTCGGTATCCTGCAGGCGATCGAGACCGCCGGAATGAAGGCGATTGAAATCACGACGGACCCCCTCACGGGCATCGATGTAGATGAGTTGGAGCGCGCTGTCAATTCCCAGCACAGGATTGCCTGCGTGCTGCTCAATCCAACCCTGCAGAATCCGCTTGGCTACACCATGCCGACCCTGCACCGCAAACGGGTCGTCGAACTATTGGCCCGGGCCGGCATCCCGCTGATCGAAGACGACGTGTTTCACGATCTGTATGCGGGCCGCACCCAGGTCGATACGCTCAAGAGTTACGACAAGAATGGCATGGTGCTGTATTGCTCCTCATTTTCGAAAGTCCTCACGCCTGGATATCGCATTGGCTGGTGCCTGCCGGGCCGCTTTCTGCGCAAAATGATGAAGGACTTTCTCGGGCGCAATATCTCGATCAGCCGCCTGCCGCAACAGGTGTTATCGGAATTTCTGCGCAAAAATTATTATGAGCAACATACAGCTAGGCTGCGCGTTTTGTTTGCGGAACAAGCGCAGAAGGTGGCGGCACTCGTCAAACAACACTTCCCGCTTGGCACTCGGGTCAGCCAGCCGACTGGAGGCTTCATCTACTGGATCGAACTGGCTGATCCGGTCGACATGGCTTCCTTGTACGCCAGAGCGCTGAGCGAAGGTGTGTCGATCGCGCCCGGCTCGGTCTTTTATGCCTCGGGCCGTTGCAATAACGCTTTCCGAATCTGCATAGGGCGAAAGTGGACAGCGCGCGTCGAGCAGGCGATCGCCAATCTCGGCAAATTGTGCCGACGGCTCAGCACGCGTAGCCGTCGGGAAACAGTTTCAGCTTAGAACCGCTAACAAAATCCTGCATGCTGCGTTGCGCTCACTTGCCGTACTTATTTGTACTGTCTGCGTTTCGCGCGCCTTGCCTGCACCGCTTCGCTGGATTTTGTTAGCGGTTCTTAGTTGGCCTTCAAGTCCCCAATGAGACCGGAGCCATTGCTGAACGGCGTGGCAACTCCGGTCGCCCGAACAGGCTCAGACAGCAGCCAATAAAGCGTCGAACGCCTTGTCGAAGAGGGCAAGCCCTTCGGTTTGCAGGTCCGCGCCGACCTGATTGATGTCGATGCCCAATGCAGCGACCTCCGCCAAAACCTGTTTTGCTTCGGCGGCAGTGGAGGCCAGAGTGTTGGCGGCCTGGCCATGATCGCGGAAGGCGGCAAGCGTCGCCTCCGGCACAGTATTGACCGTGTGCGGACCGATCAAGCGTTCGACATAGAGAACATCCGAATAAGCTGGGTTTTTCGTGCCGGTGCTCGCCCACAGCAACCATTGCGTCTGCGCACCCATTTGAGCGAGATCGCTGAACTCATTGCCTGTTGCGGACCAGCGCGCCTGCCATTCGGCATAAACCGCCTGTGCTGAAGCGATCGCTACTTTGCCCTGCAAAGAACTGGGCAATATCGGATCGAGTTTGCTATCGACGCGTGAAACGAAAACGCTCGCGACGGAACGAATCCGCGCGATGGGTAGATTCTGTCGCACGCGATCATGCAGGCCCGCGATATAAGCCTGAGCAACCGCTTCGACATGCGCAGGCGAAAACATCAGCGTTACGTTGACATTGATACCTTCGGCGATCGCATGGCGAATTGCGCCAAGACCGGCTGCGGTCGCGGGAATTTTAATCATTGCATTGGGACGATCGATGGCTGCCCACAGCCGTTTCGCGGCGCTAAGCGTGCCCCCCATATCGTGCGAAAGACGTGGTGATACTTCGAAACTCACGAAGCCTTTATTTCCGCCAGAAGTATCGTAAAGCGGCAACAAAGCATCGCAAGCTGCTTGAATATCTGGAACCGCAAGCGCTTCAAAACGCGCCTCGGGATCAGTCAAATCCGATGGCAGTGCAGCGCGGGCAGCAATATAGGCAGGATCTTTGGCGAATGCTTGCTGAAAAATCGCTGGATTGGACGTCACGCCGGCAATGCCGTCTTCCGCGACTAAACGCGCCAATTCGCCAGATGCGATGAGTTGACGCGAAATCGAATCAAGCCAAATCTGTTGCCCAAGTTCACTGACTGCCTTTACAGGACTCATGCTTTCTCCCGAACTATTTATTTCCAAGCGCAGGAATGAACTTTAACGGTTCAGCTCCTTGGCTGGAACAGGAAATTTAGAATGGAAATAAAAAGAAAACGGCCATATCTCTTTTGAAGATACGGCCGTTGCAATGAATAAGTGAAAAATCAGCGCTATTTAATCTGTTCGAGAAGCAGTTGCAGCATCTTGTTTGCCGCGTCGCTCTTATCAACGTTACCGGACTTATCCAACACTCGGACGGTCGAGGCTTTGTCATCGCCTTTAACGAGAACTTTGAACGGTTCGCCGGTTTTTTCCTGCGCCTGATCGTTACGCTTACCCCAGAACTTGAGTCTGGAGAACCAGCTTGCGTCCTCTTTCTTATCGCTCTTCGCAGCGACGGCCCGAACATCGTACACACCCGCAGTCCTGTCACGATCTTCGACGATGAAACCCGCACGATCCAGCGCTAAACCGATCTGGCGCCAGGATTGATCGAAGCCCTCGACAAAACTTAATTGCATCCCACCATCGGAGGCGGATTCGAAACGAGCTTTATCGGATGAGGCTGCATTCGCAATTAGATCATGCGCGCTCTTTTCTTCGACGCCGAGCGCGAGCATCAAGCGGCGCAGCATTTCAGCTTCCAAACCCGGATCGGGTTTGCGCCAGACCCAGCTGGAGCTGTCTTTTTGCGGGCTTAGCTCTTCCTCCAGGCCGCGATGACTGATGTAGATTTCAACCGTGTCCGGCGCCGTACCTGGCTCAAGACGAGTCCGATAACGATCTTTCTCCGGCGAGGTATAGAGGCCATCAAAAGTCTTACCCAGCGCTTCGCGGATGAAGTCTTGTTTAATCGCAGCCCGATTTTCCAGCCAGTCGGTTTCCATGACGCCAATTTCAGGCCGATCGATAACCAGCGTAAATCCGTTATCGAGCCAGAATTGGCGTACGCGTGGCCAAAGTTGTGCGGGGTTCCCCGGTACGATGAGCCAACGTTCATTGCCGGCGCGCCCGATACTCATCTTGCCGACCTCCGGCAAGACGCCGCTTGTTTGAGCACTCGCCGCAGGCTTGTCCTGCGCCCCTTTCTGGTAATCGGACAATGTCGCCGCCGAGCTTTCGCCTTCGACGTAGTAACGATCATCGCGTCCCGGCCGAGTCAGGTCAGGTGGTACTTCAAGGGTGCTGGGGCGTTGTGTCGCGCCCGATTTGTAATCGACCTTGCCTAGCTCGGACACGCTCTTATTAGTAATCGTACAGGCAGCCAATGCGAGCGAAAGGCAACACAGGGCCGCGAACTTCGGTCTATGCATCGAGATCCTCTTTAGGCCTGGATACCGGCCTGACGCATTGCGTCGAGCAGGGTTTTTGAATGAATGTCGGAAAGTGGCGTCAGCGGCAGCCGAATACCCGCGCCGATCCGCCCCATGCGATTCAGGATCCATTTCGTCGGGATCGGGTTCGGCTCACAGAACAGATGACGATGCAGGCCAGCAAGGCGCCCATTGAGCGCACGCGCGGAAACCAAATCACCCTTGGCGGCCGCGATGCACATTTCATGCATCTCACGCGGCGCCACGTTGGCCGTCACGGAAATAACGCCGTGCCCGCCGAGCAACAGGAAAGCCAGGGCAGTCAAATCGTCGCCGGTATACAGCGCAAAATCTTTCGGCGCGCGCAATGTCAAATCGAGCGCCCGGTCGATCTGGCCGGTCGCGTCTTTGATTCCGACGATGTTTGGTACTTCCGCCAGACGCAGCGCAGTATCGTTTGCGAGATCGGCGCCGGTGCGGGCGGGCACGTTGTACAGGATCAAGGGCAGATCGACAGCTTCCGCGATCGCCCGAAAGTGCCGATACAGACCTTCCTGCGTCGGTTTGTTGTAATACGGAACAACCGACAAAGCGCCTTGAGCGCCTGCTTCCTTGGCGAAGCGGGTCAGTTCGATTGCTTCGGAGGTCGAGTTCGCCCCCGTGCCCGCGATGATCGGAAGACGTCCGTTGGCATGCTCCACGGCGGTTCGGATCAGCTTGCCGTGTTCCTCAACATCGACAGTCGGCGACTCGCCGGTCGTACCGACGACCACAATGCCATCGGTCCCCGACTCTATATGCCAGTCGATCAAGCTCCGCAAGCGCGGAAAATCAAGACTGCCATCGTCAAGCATCGGTGTGACGATGGCGACAATCGAACCCGTAATCATGCTTACATCGCCGGTTAGAAAATGAAGGAAGGCATTCTACTACCGCATTGCTCAAACACCGTAGAACCTGCGCATAATCTTGCCGCGAGTCTACGACCAAGGCTCTCAGCGCCGCCCACGGCCTCTCGCGGGCAGATTCTGAACAAGTTCTTAGAGGTCTGCCAGCACCTTGATATGCGCAACCGCGCTACGGGCCAAGGAAGACAGCGCATAGCCCCCTTCGAGCATCGAAACGATACGCCCTTTGCACTCCGCCTCCGCGAACTCCCGCAGCTTGAGCGTTGCAAACGCATAGTCGGCTTCGACAAGGCCGCAAGATGCCATGTCATCTTCATAGTGTCCATCGAATCCCGCCGAAATAAACAGAAGTTCGGGTTGGAACTCGCGCAGAACCGGCAGCCAAGTGTTAGTCACGATTTCGCGAAAGGCGTCGCCACGCAGCCCGGCGGCAACCGGGACATTGCGCATATTCGGCGCGGGATCGTCTGCGCCACAATAGGGATAAAACGGGTGCTGGAAGAAACCCGTCATGAGAACCCTTTCGTTACCCTTGAAGATATTTTCGGTACCGTTACCGTGATGAACATCGAAATCGACGATTGCGACGCGTTCCAGCTTATGTGCGCTCAATGCATGTTTTGCCGCGACAGCAATATTGTTGAAAAAACAAAAACCCATCGCCTGCGCCCGCTCGGCATGATGGCCCGGCGGACGCACCGCACAAAAAGCATTGATTACTTCACCACGCATTACGAGATCGGTCGCGTAAACTCCGGCTCCCGCCGCGCGCAGGGCCGCGCGCAGCGTATGCGGACACATCGCGGTGTCGGGATCGAGATGCCGGATTCCTTTCTCGGGCACCGCGCCGAACAGATCATCGATATATTGCTGTGGATGCGCGCGCGCGAGCTGTTCAACAGTTGCCTGTGGCGCATCGTAGAAGCTGAGGAAAGAATCGATCCCCGAAGCGATCAAACGATCTTGAATCGCCGAAAGCCGATCCGGGCTTTCTGGGTGCATTCCCCCCATGTTGTGCATCCAGCAATCGGGATGCGATATGAATGCGGTGGTGCTCATAGAACTCCTCGCGTTCGGCGTCGCGGTAATCAGACGCTTATTTTGCTTATTCGATGGACCGAAAGCCTCGATCCTTCCCCCTCGCGTTATTATCCTCCGGTCTCGCAAAGGAACAAACATGTCAATTTCTGAGGCGAGCCGTGAAGCGGCTGCAATCGCAGCCCGAATCGGCCAAGTCGTACTCGGCAAATCCGAACAGGTCCGGTTAGCTGTCGCCTGTCTGTTGGCGCGCGGCCATTTGCTCATCGAAGATGTGCCAGGCGTAGGCAAAACAACGCTCGCGCATGCGCTGGCGGACAGTTGCGGACTGCAATGGCGCCGCATGCAATTTACGAGCGATCTTCTACCCGGAGATTTACTTGGTGTTTCAATTTGGGACGCTGCGAGCGCGAGTTTCAGCTTCCGCCCAGGCCCGGTTTTTTCGGAAGTCCTGCTTGCGGACGAAATCAACCGCGCACCGCCGAAATCACAAAGCGCGCTGCTTGAGGCAATGGAAGAGCGGCGTGTTTCGGTCGATGGCCATACGCATACCTTGCCCGAACTGTTTTTCGTCATCGCCACGCAGAACCCGACCCACCATGCGGGCACTTTCGATCTGCCCGAATCGCAGCTCGACCGTTTTCTGATGCGGCTTGCACTCGGCTATCCGCCGGAGGATGCCGAAGTTGCATTGCTCTGCGGTGAGGGCGGACGCACGGTGCCTGTCAAACCAGTCATTGATCGCACTACCCTGGTTCGCCTCCAGACCATATGCGCGAACATCTATGTTTCGGAGCCGGTTGCACGCTATGTGCGCCGTTTGTTGGCCACCACGCGCGAGCATGCGCAGATCGAACTCGGGTTAAGCCCTCGCGCAGGCTTGGCCTTGCTTGCGGCCGCGCGTGCGATTGCCTTGATCGAAGGACGCGACTTCGTGGTGCACGAAGATGTTCAAACGGCCTGGGAACCTGTCGTTGCTCACCGCCTGACTGGGCGTGATGGTCGTCCTTTGCCCGCGGGCGTGCTGGGTCAGCTCTTGCGCGGTACGGCGCTGGACTGAAACCGCAAACGTGAACAAACGCTGGCGTTTAAATCTGCAAGAGCGCATAGAGCGCTGGATGCTGCGCGTACGCCCGCCCGAAGCCTTGCCGATTACGCTGCCGCAGCGGCGGGTCTATGTATTACCGACCGGCGTCGGCCTCAGTTTCGGTGCGTTGCTGATCGCAATGCTGCTCACCAGTTTGAATTACACGCTCTCGCTCGGTTTCGCGCTGACATTCATTCTCGTCGGTGTCGGCCATCTTGCCCTGCTTGGCGCACATCGCAATCTGCTTGGGATGAGCCTGATGGATGGCCGCGTAGACGCTGTTTTCTCGGGTGAACCGGTTGCGCTGCAGCTCTATTTTGCCGACACCACCGGGCGTGCCCGTAATGCAATAGAACTGGTCCCGCACGACGGCGAAGCGCAACGCTTCGATATTCCTCCCAATGGACGCACTTGTGCGACGGTTTTCTTACCTCCGCTTCCACGTGGGCGTTATCGCGCAGGACGCATCAAGATCGAAACCCGTTATCCGCTCGGTTTAATTCGAGCCTGGAGCTATCTGGAGCCGGATATTTCTTTCTGGATTTACCCCAAACCGGAACTGCATCCGCCGCCCCACCTTAGCGTCACAGGTGGTCAACAAGGCCGGAAATCCTCAGTGCCGGGCTCTGAAAGTTTCGATTCTCTGCGCCCCTACCGCCCCGGCGATCCCTTGCGCCGGATTGCATGGACACGTCTTGCGCGTGGCGGCCCTTTGGTCACCAAGGAATTTCGCAGTGAAGCGGGCAAAATGCGCATGCTGCGCTGGGACGACTGCTCAGGGCTCGAGATGGAAGCCCGCCTGTCGCGCCTCTGCGCCTGGATGCTCGCCGCGCATCAAAACGGCGAGCCCTGGGGTTTAGCGCTGCCTGGCAAAACGCTTCCACTTGGCGAAGGCACCGCACACCTGCGCAAGGGACTCGAAACCTTGGCTGCTTTGGGGGCCAATCGTGATTAGGCTCAACGCACTCGATCCCACTGCGGCAAAATGGGTCCTGGGCGCCGCCGTGCTGACCGCGCTTCCGCTGTTGTTTCATCTCGATCCCTTGGTTGCGGTGGCAGCGGCGATACCGCTTCTGTGGCAGGCCGTGCGCTTATATCGGCACCGCAGTCATACCCCGGTAAACCGCATATTGCTCATTTTGCTCACGGGGATTGCCGCCGCAGTGACGATTTGGCGTTATGGCAGCTTGTTTGGCAGAGTCGCCGGCTTGGCGCTCCTTGCAATGCTGCTTGGCCTTAAGCTCGTCGAAAGCCGCTCGCAGCGCGATGCGCATATTGCCGTCCAACTCTGCTTTTTTCTCCAACTTGGCTATTTTCTCGTCGAACAAAACGGATTGACGGCAGTGTTCGCCTTCTCCGCCTGTGGGCTTGCGCTTGCCGCGCTCCAGCGCATCGAGCAGCCCGCTCTCGCGCTTCGGCCCGCCATGCGCGGCTCTTTGCGTCTGTTACTCATCGCGACGCCCCTTGCGCTCGTGCTGTTCATCCTTTTCCCGCGCATCGAACGCCCTCTTTGGGGTTTGCCTGCCGATGCCCAGGCCGCCACAACTGGCTTGTCCGACTCGATGGCCCCAGGATCGATCGCTGCGCTATCCCAATCCAATGAAATCGCTTTCCGCGCTGATTTCACAGGCCCGGTTCCCGATCGGCACGAACGCTATTTCCGCGGTCCGGTGCTGAGCGATTTCGATGGCCTCACCTGGCGTCCATCGAGGGGAGGCAGCATACGCCTGAGCGCAAACCAGCTACCGGCACCGAATTTACGCTACACACTGACCTTGGAACCGCACCAACAACAGTGGTTGCTCGGGCTGGAACATGCGATTCCAGGACAGGACCAATCGATCGACAACAACGGTGTGCTGCGTAGCATCCGCCCGATCAACAATCGCTTGCGCACGACGATTCAAATTCATCTCTCCAGTGGCGTTTGGCAATACAGTACGCCTGGAGATTTGCGACGCAATCTTGCTTTGCCCGCGGGTTTCAACCCGCGCACCCTCGCTTTGGGCAAACAGATTGCGGAAGCGAATCCGACGCCCTCCGCGCGCCTTAGTGCGGCGCTCGATGTGCTACGGCACAACCAATTCGTCTACACGCTGACGCCGCCTGTGCTTGGCCGCGACACGGCGGACGAATTCTTATTCCAGACGCGTCAGGGTTTTTGCGAACACTTTGCTGGGAGCTTCGTCATTTTGATGCGTGCGGCGGGTGTATCGGCGCATGTGGTGACAGGCTATCAAGGCGGCGAGGTCAATCCGATCGATGGCAGTCTCGTGGTACGCCAGTCGGATGCCCACGCCTGGGCTGAAGTGTGGGTACCCGAAAAGGGCTGGCTCCGCATCGACCCTACCGCGATTGCGGCCCCGCGGCGAATCGACGCAGGCATTACCGCAGCGCTGGCATCGAACGCCAATCTCCCCTTTTTGGTCAGGACCGATTCGGCATGGCTGCGCGCCTTGCGCGACCGTGGAGAAGCGCTCTCTCACGCCTGGAATACTTGGGTGCTCGGCTACAATTTCGACCGGCAACGGAACTTGATGCGTTATTTGGGACTAGACCCGAGGAATTGGCAGATTCTGATTGCCCTGCTGATCGGTTTCGCCGCCGTGTGGCAACTGGCAGTTTGGCTGCTGCCGCAGTGGCGCCACAGACCCGTCTCCGCGACCGACCGCGCTTGGCGCCGCCTCCAGAACCACTTGGCAAAGCGGGGTTTCACACAAGGTTTATCGGAGGGGGCACTTAGCTTTATCGAAAGAGTAGGCTTGGCGCGGAGCGAATGGTCGGTTTCGCTGCATGCGCTGGCCGAGCGCTATATTCACCTTAAATACGCCCGCCCCATGCCAAACCATGCGGCCCAAACCCTCGAACTTGAACGTGCGATCAAAGAATGGATTTCAAAAAATTAAGCGTTACGCTGGCAGTTTTTCATTTCACGGCCTATTCGCTTATCTCCTATGCCGGCGATGAATCGAGCTACTTCGGATCTCGCGCCGAAGTTCAGCAGTTCGCGCACGAGCTTGCCGAACGCGAAGGGCTCGACGAAAACGACATCAAGACCGCGCTTTCGAGCGCCAGGTATCTGCCCAGCGTCATCAAGGCAATTCTCCCGCCCGCCTCGCCAAACGTGAAGTCTTGGACGCGCTATCGTGCGCGCTATCTCGATCGCACACGCATTGCCGCCGGAGTGGATTTCTGGCGCGAAAACGCAGCATGGCTCAAACGCGCGGAGAATGATTTTGGCGTACCCGCCGAAATCATCGTCGCAATCATTGGCGTCGAAACGATTTATGGCCGCCATACCGGGAACTATCAAACCTTGTCGGCTCTGGCGACTTTAGCCTTCGATTACCCGCCGCGCGCGGAGTTGTTCCGCACGGAGCTGGGCGAAGTCTTTTTGCTTGCGCGTGAGCAAAAACGTCCAGTCACCGACTTCAAAGGATCGTATGCGGGAGCAATCGGCCTACCGCAATTTTTGCCGAGCAGCATCCGGCGTTATGCGGTGGACTATGACGGCGACGGAAAGATCGACATCGAAACCAGTCCGGCGGATGCGATCGGCAGCGTTGCCAATTTTTTGAACCGGCACGGTTGGAAAAGCGGCGAACCTATCGCAGTTCCTGCTCGGGTATTCGACCCGCAGCGTGCAGCGGCTGCGATTGCGGCGGGAATCGTGCCGCAATTCAACACCGAAGCTTTCCAGCAACTCGGCATCTCTGCGGATATACCTGTCGCGCCGGACCTTCCCGCGGCCTTAATCGATCTCGTGACGCCGAATGCGCCAACCGAATATTGGCTCGGCTACAACAACTTCTATGTAATTACGCGCTACAACCGTTCGAGTTTCTATGCGATGGCGGTGTATCAGCTTGCGACCGCAATCATGTTGGAGCGCAACAAACGCCTTGGAACGCAATGATTACAGCAACACGTCGCGCGAAACACCGCGCCGTTTGAGGATGCGGCGCAAGTGAGCAAGCGCTTCAAGCTGGATCTGACGCACGCGTTCGCGCGTGAGTCCAAGCTGCGAGGCAAGCTCTTCAAGCGTTCGAACATCACATTCGTCAAGCCCATAACGGCTTTGAATCACCATGCGCTGCTTGTCGGTCAATTGGCTGATCCAATGGCGAATCAGATGTTCGATCTCCGCGTTCTGGATGCTCTCTTCGGGCCCATCCGACTGATCGTCGGCCAGGGATTCGCCGATCGAAAGATTCGGATCGATATCGAGCGGCGCATCGAGCGAAGCCGTATGCTCATTTAAAGCAAGGATCTGGCGCACATCTTCGATAGGCCGTTGCAGCCGTTCGGCAACGTCTTCAAGACTTGAGCCGCCGCATGTCGACTCTAAAGAGCGCTGAGCGCGCAGCACTTGATTCAATTCCTTGACCACATGAACCGGCAAACGGATCGTGCGCGACTGATTCATGATTGCGCGCTCGATATTCTGCCGGATCCACCAAGTCGCGTAGGTCGAAAATCGAAAACCCCGTTCGGGGTCGAATTTTTCGAGTGCGTGAATCAGGCCAAGATTACCTTCTTCGACAAGATCGAGCAGTGGAATGCCGCGATTCATATAATGTTTGGCGATATTCACAACCAGGCGCAGGTTGTGTTCGATCATTTTCTGGCGTGCAAGGAAATCGCCTTGTCGGACCAGGCGGGCAAGTCCGACTTCTTCTTCTGCCGTGAGTAAAGGATTGATGCCGATTTCGTTGAGGTAGATCTGCGTGACGTCGCTGAGAAATTCATTCTCGGGCGGCGCGGGAGGCGGCTCAACGCCAAACGCCTCGATCTCGGGCGGGAAATCCGGCTCTTTTTCGTCTTCGTCATCGAAACAAGCCGGATCATACATACCTACCTCCTATCGTTTAGGCAGATACTTCAAAGGATCAACTGGTTTTCCCTGGCGTCGGATTTCGAAATGCAGCTTAGGCCGGTCCGCGTCGCTTTCACCCAAAAGGGCAATTTGCTGCCCTTTCTTTACTGACTGTCCTTCTTGCACCAAAATCTTTTGATTATGGGCATATGCACTCAAGTAATTGGAATTGTGTTTGATAATGACCAAATTCCCATAACCGCGCAAGCCAGATCCTACGTACACCACTTTCCCTGCCCCGGCAGCCGTTACCGTTTCCCCTAGCTGACCAGCAATATCCACACCTTTGTTGCTTGACTCACTAAAGGAGGACAACACCTTCCCTCCCGTCGGCCAAGCCCATTCCACCTCATCATCGCCTTTCGCGTCGACAGGCTTCGCGGCAGTAGGTTCAGTTTTCGTTTCCGATGTTGTTTTATTTTCCGGTTTCGCGGCTAGACGTAGAGCCTCATCGGTCTTCTGGGCCGTTGCAAACGCTTGATCCGAATAAGGCTGCTTGCCGCCGCGAGGCTCGCGCCGCACGCCGTCATCAGGTTTCGTTGCGGTAGCACTGGAAGTTGTACCTGACTTCGGTTCGAGCGGACGAGATTCGATCCCCTGACCGCTCCCCGCCACCGCTTTGGATGTGCTGCCATCGGGCGGTCTTACCCGCAATTCTTGGCCAACCAGAATCAAATTCGGGTTGTCGAGCCCATTCCAACTAACGATGTCTCGCCAATCCTGTCCATTCTCAAGCGCGATATTAAAAAGCGTATCGCCCTTCTTGACAATGTAGTAGCCAGGCCGGGCGACCACAGGCGCCGATTCGACACCCTCGTTTTTAGTAACGCCGGCTGCTCCTCGTCCTTCAACAGGCGCCTTGCTTGTGCTCGCACAAGCGGCCAAGATCAGCAGCACCGTCAACGATGCAGCGGAGCGCAAGATAGACTGTATCCCCTTCATTCTGTTCCCGTGAGTAGCGGTACGAAGCGAACCGCATCGTACCGCGTTTCTTTAAAACCGCCTGTAGCTTGTCGCTCGATCAACACCAATATTTGTTCCGTATTGCCAAGAGGCAACACCAAACGCCCTCCAGGAGCCAATTGATCGAGCCATATTTTAGAAACCTGGACTGCCGCCGCCGCTACGATAATCGTATCGAAAGGCGCCGCCTCAGGAAGGCCCAGACTGCCATCGGCATATTTCAAACGCACATTCGGTAAACGCAAAGGGCGCAAATTATTCTTGGCACGCTCAAGCAAACCACGAATCCGCTCAATCGCGTAAACCTCTTGCGCCATGCAAGATAAAACCGCCGCCTGATAACCGCAGCCCGCGCCGACTTCGAGTGTTTTCCCAAGCTCGCGTCCTTGTCCGCAAAGCTCGATCATCCGCGCAACGATAAAGGGTTGCGAGATCGTCTGCTGAAAGCCCAAGGGAAGCGCCGTATCCTCATAAGCCCGGCTGGCAAGGGCTTCCTGAACGAAGAGATGGCGCGGAATTTGGTTCATCGCCGTAAGCACGCGCTCATTCCGAATGCCTTGCGCACGCAGACCTTCGACCATCCTCGCCCGGGCGCGGACAGCATTTGCGGCATTCGTCCTCGAAGTCGTCATGAGCTCAACCAATCCGCGATTTCAGACAAGCGGCCGCTATGCGTAAGATCGACTTGCAGCGGTGTAACCGACACACATTTGTCGGCGACCGCATGAAAATCCGTTCCTTCCCCAGCGTCCGCTGCCGCTCCCGCGGCGCCCACCCAATACACTGTATCCCCGCGAGGGTTCGTCGCCCGCACAACAGGCTCAGCCGTATGCCTGCGTCCCAGACGAGTCGTGCGCCAACCGCACAATTCATCGAGGGGGATATCGGGCACATTCAGATTGAGCAAGAAAGGCTGTCGCAGCGGGCGAGTGATGACGCGTTCGACGAACTGGCAAGCAAGCTCTCCAGCCGTTTTGAAATGACTTCCCTCGCGCCCCACGAGCGATACTGCAATGGCAGGAATGCCAAGCAGATAACCTTCCATCGCCGCGGCGACGGTGCCCGAATAAATCGTATCATCGCCCATGTTGGCACCATGATTGATGCCGGACAGGACCAGATCGGGACGTTTGTCGAGCAAACCCGTCACCGCAAGGTGAACGCAATCGGTTGGCGTGCCATTGACGAACTGAAACCCGTTCGCCGCACGGCGGACAAATAAAGGACGATCTAAGGTCAAAGAATGCGACGCACCACTGCGATCACGCTCGGGTGCGACGACATGGACTTCGGCAATTCGCGCGAGTGAATCCGCCAGAGCGGCGATTCCGGGAGCGAAATAGCCGTCGTCGTTGCTTAGCAGGATTCGCATCGGACAACGCTCGTCAGATCGGGATTCGGTTGAGAGAGCGGTAGGGAAATTTGGTCGGGGCGGCGGGATTCGAACTCGCGACCCCTTGCACCCCATGCAAGTGCGCTACCAGGCTGCGCTACGCCCCGACACAAGCAGCCATTATAGCAGCTATTATGAAAACTGCTGCCGTTTATGATGCCTTTAAGAGCGTCAACACATCTAAAAGTTCGGCGCGAATTGCGCCCATCAAAGCTTTTGAGCGTTCTTGGCGCTCTGCCTCGTCATGCGACATCTCCGCGATTTCCTCGAGACGATGACGCGCGCCATTGATGGTGAAACCGTCTTGATAGAGCAATTCACGGATCCGGCGTACCAAAAGCACTTCATGATGCTGGTAATAACGCCGATTGCCGCGGCGTTTAACCGGCTTGAGTTGAGTAAATTCCTGCTCCCAATATCTGAGCACATGCGGTTTTACTCCGCACAAATCGCTGACCTCGCCAATCGTGAAATAGCGCTTGGGAGGGATCGGCGGAAGCTCGCTTGAGTCAGGCGGCGCGTTGTGAGGCGACATTTGCACTGTTGTTGTTCAGTTTTTCAACGGCGGATTTGAGCTTCTGACTCGCATGGAAAGTCACGACCCGCCTTGCGGTGATAGGTATTTCTTCGCCGGTTTTGGGATTTCGTCCAGGCCTCTGGGGCTTGTCGCGCAATTGGAAATTACCGAAACCCGACAATTTGACCGTATCGCCATGTTCCAGTGCATTACGAATTTCGTCAAAGAAAGCGTCGACCATTTCTTTGGCTTCACGCTTATTCAAGCCGACTTTTTCGAAAAGAAAATCGGCGAGTTCTGCTTTCGTCAGCGTCATTGACACGTCATCAACTCCTCAGTTGAGCGCCCAGCCGTTCGCCAACGCGAGCCACCAGCGTTGCAATCGCAACATCCACTTCGGCATCCTCCAGCGTTCGGTCAGTATGTTGGAAGCGCACCCTGAAGGCAACACTCTTGCTCTCTTCCGCGATACCTTTCCCTTGGTAAACGTCAAATATATCAATTGCCTGGACGATATCCAGGGGCACACTTTCAAACGTTGCAAGAATTTCTGCAACAGGTATGGCAGCTTTCACCACCAGCGCGATATCGCGCATGACGGGCGGAAACTTTGACGGTGTCACAAAGACAGGCAAAGACTGTTCAAGCGCGACGTCCAACTCCAATTCGAACGCTACCGGCGCTGTTCCCAATTCGTAGCGCTGCACCCAATTAGGGTGAAGCTCGCCGATCCAACCGACCGCCCGGCCTGCACAAACAACTTCCGCAGCACGCCCCGGATGCAAGGCGGGATGATTGATCCGCCGAAATTCAATCCGTTTGCCTTCCAGCAAGGATTCGAGGTCGGCTTTGACATCATAAAAATCGACCTTGCGCGCATCGAGGCCCCATTGCTCCGGCTCTGCCATCCCCCATGCCAACACGGCTAAACGCTGCGGTTGGTCATAGCCTTCGACAGGTCGGCCATTTTTATTTTTTTCAAAACAACGGCCGATTTCGAACAGACGAACACGCGTAGCGCGCCGGCGCTGATTGGCCGAAAGCGTGCCGACAAGACCGCCCAACAGGCTTGAGCGCATCACCGAAAGCTGGCTTGCGATCGGATTGGCGAGACGAATCGGATCAGTGTTTCCACAGAAATCCCGCTCCCAGGCTTCTTCGACGAAAGCGTAATTGATGACTTCCTGGTACTCGCGCGCGGCAAGTTCGCGCCGCAGTCTTACAACGCTGCGCCGCTCTTCCGGCAAGGGCAGCATTTCAAGCGCCCCCTGCGGCAGGCTGTCGGGAATCGCCTCATAGCCATGTATCCGGGCGATCTCTTCGATCAGATCCTCTTCGATATTCAGATCGAAGCGATACGAAGCGGGTTCAACGAAAACACGTTCGCCTTCGATGGCTACAGGCATCCCAAGCCGGCCCAAAATGTCGGCGACTTGCGCCGCAGTAAACGGGATGCCGATAACTTGCGCGGCGCGTGCAACACGCACGCCCAAGCGCGACCGTTTCGGCAGCGCATCGCGCACAACCGCCTCGCACACCGGGCCGGCTCCGCCGCCGCAGATCGAAATAATCAGTTCAGTGGCGCGCTCAATGGCGCGGCCGGCAAGTTCGAAATCGACGCCGCGTTCAAAACGGTGCGAAGCATCGGAAGCAAAGCCATAAGCGCGCGCCCGGCCGACGACCGCATCGGGCTGGAAGAATGCGCTCTCAAGGAAAACCTCACGTGTTGCGTCGGTAACGCTGCTTGCATCGCCGCCCATTACGCCGGCGAGTGCAAGCGGACCGGCATCATCGGCAATCAACAGGGTGCGCGTATCGGGCTTGACTTCATCGCCATTCAGCAGCACGAGCGAATCGCCCTCGCGCGCCCAGCGCACACGCACCGAGCCCGTGAGTTTTGCATTGTCGAAAGCATGCAGCGGTTGCCCAAGTTCGAGCATCACATAATTTGTGACGTCAACGATCGCGCTGATCGAACGCAGGCCGCAGCGCTCAAGTCGGCGCACCATCCATTCCGGCGTCGGCTTCGTCGGGTCGACATCACGCAGCACGCGCCCCAAATAGCGCGGACAACCGTCTGGCGCTTCGAGCACGATTTCCCGGGTGACGTCATGCGTCGCGGCTGCCGGTTTGATTTCCGGCTGCTTGAGCGGCGAACCCGTCAATGCCGCAACTTCCCGCGCAACGCCAAGCAGCGAAAGACAATCGGGACGATTCGGCGTGAGCTTGATTGTGAACAAGGTGTCGTTCAGCGCAAGCGCTTCCCGAATGTCCATGCCGACAACCGCATCGTCCGCAAGTGCAAGCAAACCTTCGTGCGAATCGGATATGCCGAGTTCTCTCTCAGAACACAGCATGCCGAAAGACTCAACATTGCGCAGCTTGGCCGCCTTGATCCGAAAATCGCCGGGCAAGACCGCGCCGACTTTCGCGCACGGTACTTTCATGCCTGCCGCGGCATTCGGCGCGCCGCAGACGATTTGCAGCAGCTCACCGGCGCCGGCATCAACCTTGCACACACGCAGTCGATCGGCGTTCGGATGCTGCATTGCTTCCACGATCCGCGCGACAACGACGCCGGAGAATGCGGGCGCAACCGGCACGGCTTCTTCGACTTCAAGGCCGGCCATCGTGAGTAAATGACTCAGAGCTACGGAATCGAGCGCAGGATCGACAAAACTACGCAACCAGTTTTCGGAGAACTGCATGGCTTACCTGAATTGGCTGAGAAAACGCAGATCGTTTTCGAAGAAAAGACGTAAATCGTCGACACCGTAACGCAGCATCGTGAGGCGATCCAAGCCCATGCCGAATGCAAAGCCGGTGTAACGCTCCGGGTCGATACCGCCATGGCGCAGCACATTCGGGTGCACCACGCCGCAGCCGGCGATTTCGAGCCACTTACCTTTGTTCGGGCCGCTCATGAACGCGAAATCGATTTCAGCCGAAGGTTCGGTAAAGGGGAAGAAAGAGGGACGGAAACGCAACTGAAGCTCATCGGTTTCGAAGAAACGGCGCAGAAATTCGGCAACGACACCTTTCAGATCTACGAAGCTGACTCGCTCGCCAACCCAGAGACCTTCAATCTGATGGAACATCGGCGAATGGGTCGCATCGTAATCCACGCGATAGACGCGGCCCGGCGCGATGATCCGAATCTCGGGCATCGTCGCCAGATCTTTATAGCGCTCGACATGCTGGTGCATATAGCGCACTTGCACCGGGCTCGTATGCGTGCGCAGCAAAACCTTGTCGGCATCCTGCAAATAGAAGGTGTCGTGCATCGAGCGCGCGGGATGATTTTCCGGCGTGTTCAGCGCAGTGAAGTTGTACCAATCGCTCTCGATCTCGGGGCCATCGGCGACCGCGAAACCAATTGAGGCGAAGAGTTGCTCGATACGCTCAAGCGTGCGCGTCACCGGATGCAGACCACCGTGGCCGCGACCGCGGCCCGGCAAGGTCACATCGAGCGCTTCGGCGGCGAGCTGCGCCTCAAGCGCAGCTTGGCGCAACGCATCGCGCCGCGCTTCGAGCGCCTGCTCAACGGCTGCTTTGGCGCGATTGATCGCGGCCCCCGCTTCGCGGCGCGCCTCCGGCTCCATTTTTCCGAGCCCTTTAAGCAATTCACTCAGCGAACCGCTCTTGCCGAGATATTGCGCCTTGGCCTGTTCGAGGCTATTGGCGTCGCGCGCAGCCTCAAAATCTGCAATGGCCTGAGAAACCAGCTTTTCCAATTGATCCACGAACACACTTCCGCGAAGACAAGGAAAAAAAAAGGAGGCCAGGCCTCCTTTTCTTCAGCTACGCAAACTTACGCAGCGAGTTGGGCCTTGGCCTGGTTCGCAATCGCCGCAAAAGCGGGCTTGTCGAACACAGCCAGATCGGCCAGCACTTTACGATCGATGTCGATCGAAGCCTTTTTCAGGCCATTCATGAATTTGCTGTACGGCATGCCCAATTCACGCGCCGCAGCGTTGATACGTGCAATCCACAAGGCGCGGAACTGACGCTTGCGCTGACGACGGTCGCGATAAGCGTATTGTCCGGCCTTCATCACCGCCTGTTTGGCGATGCGGTAGACGTTCTTGCGGCGGCCGCGATAACCCTTGGCCTGATCGAGTACTTTTTTGTGACGGGCGCGTGCCGTAACACCACGTTTGACGCGGGACATCTGGTTCCTCCTGGATTATGCGTAAGGCAACATTGAACGGACTTGTGCGACGTCCGAATCATGGACCGATTCCATACCACGCAGATGACGCTTCACCTTCGTGGTCTTCTTGGTCAGGATGTGGCGCTTGAACGCCTGGGAACGCTTGATGCTGCCGCTGGAGCGGACCTTGAAGCGCTTCTTGGCGCCGCTCTTGGTTTTCATTTTGGGCATGAAACATACTCCATACTGTTTAGTCGATGACTGAAGGTGGCCCGACTACACGGGCGCTTTCTGTACCTCAAGCCACTTATTTTTGTACGAACTTACGTTCGCACTATTTCGAATATCGAAACCGATACCCTGAAATCCGGTTATTAATGCTTTTTCTTTGTTGGCGCCAGAACCATCACCATCTGACGACCTTCGAGCTTCGGAAATTGCTCTACCACCCCAAAGGCTTCAAGATCAGACTTAACCCGCTCCAACTGCCGCACACCGAATTCCTGGTGCGCCATTTCACGGCCGCGGAAGCGTAGTGTCACTTTGACTTTGTCCCCTTCTTCGAGGAAACGCGTCATGTTGCGCAGCTTGATCTGGTAATCGTTTTCGTCCGTACCCGGACGAAACTTTACTTCCTTGACCTGGATCTGCTTCTGTTTGAGCTTGGCTTCGTGCGCTTTCTTGGCTTCTTGATACTTGAATTTGCCGTAATCCATCAAACGACAAACTGGCGGTTTGGCCTGCGGCGCGATTTCTACGAGATCAACTCCGGCTTCTTCCGCCATGAAGAGCGCTTGCCGCGTCGGCACAATCCCAATGGGTTCGCCTTCAATACCGACCAAGCGCACTTCGGGAACGCCGATTTCCCCATTCAGACGCAGCGACGACTTTTCTTGAGCGATGGTGATTTTCTCCGAAAATAAAAAATCAAGCCGTGCCGCTACGGGCAGCAATCTCGGAACGCCAGCGCTTGATAAGCTCTTCAAGCGACATCTGGCCTAGATCCTGACCACCCCTCGCGCGCACGGCCACCACACCGGCCGCCTTTTCCTTCTCTCCGACGACCAGCTGATACGGCAGCTTTTGCAAGCTATGCTCGCGGATTTTATAGGTAATTTTCTCGCTCCGCAAATCCGCTTCAACCCTGAAGCCCGCATCAACCAAGGATTGCGTGATTTCCCCGGCATAATCGGCCTGGTGCTCGGAGATATTCATGACTACCGCATGAATCGGAGCCAGCCACAGCGGGAAATTGCCCGAGAAGTTCTCGATCAGGATACCGATAAAGCGCTCAAGCGAACCGAGGATTGCGCGGTGCAGCATGACCGGACGACGGCGTGAATTGTCTTCGGCGACATACTCGGCGTGGAGCCGTTCCGGCAGCACAAAATCAAGTTGCAAGGTGCCACACTGCCAGGAGCGGCCAAGCGCGTCCTTGATGTGATACTCGATTTTGGGGCCATAGAAAGCGCCTTCGCCCGGCAGTTCTTCCCAGCTCTTGCCCGAAGCTTGCAGCGCGGCGCGCAGACCATTTTCGGCTTTATCCCAAACATCGTCGCCGCCGGCGCGTTTGTCAGGCCGCAATGCGAGCTTGACGGCGACATCATGGAAGCCAAAGTCTTTGTAAACGCTCATTAGCAGTGCGTCGAACGTCTTCGCTTCGCCCTCGATCTGATCTTCCGTGCAGAAGATATGCGCGTCGTCCTGTACAAAACCGCGCACGCGCATTAAGCCATGCAACGCGCCCGAAGGCTCGTTGCGATGGCATGAGCCGAACTCGGCGAGCCGCATCGGTAAATCGCGGTACGAACGCAGGGCATGATTGAAAATTTGTACATGGCCTGGGCAATTCATCGGCTTAATGGCGTAATCGTGCTTTTCCGACTCGGTTGTGAACATCACTTCACGGTAGTTTTCCCAGTGGCCCGAGCGCTCCCAAAGCACCCGATCCATCACCATCGGCGTGCGTACCTCGTCATAGCCCGAGTGATTAAGGCGCGCCCGGATGTATTGCTCGACCTGCTGCCAGAGCGTCCAGCCCTTCGGATGCCAGAACACCATGCCGGGCGCTTCGTCCTGCAAGTGGAAAAGATCCAGCGTTTTTGCGAGACGGCGGTGATCGCGCTTTTCCGCTTCTTCGAGCATATGCAGATAGGCGTCAAGCTCTTCTTTCTTCGCCCAAGCCGTGCCATAGATGCGTTGAAGCTGTTGATTCTTCGCATCGCCGCGCCAGTAAGCGCCGGCCACTTTCATCAGCTTGAAGTGCTTCAGCTTCCCCGTCGAAGGCACATGCGGGCCGCGACAGAGGTCGACGAAATCGCCTTCGCGATACAGCGAAATCGTTTCGCCCGCGGGAATGTCGCCGATGATTTCAGATTTATAAAGCTCGCCGATCGATTTGAAGAACTCGATGGCCGCGTCGCGATCCCAATCCTCCCGCGCAACTGGAAAATCCTTTTTCGCCAACTCGGCCATACGCTGTTCGATTTTCGTCAAATCTTCAGGTGTGAAAGGACGGGAATAGGCAAAGTCGTAATAGAAGCCATTTTCGATGACGGGACCAATCGTCACCTGGGCTTCGGGGAAAAGCTGTTTGACGGCGTAAGCCAGAAGATGCGCCATTGAATGGCGGACAATTTCAAGACCGTCGGCATCTTTATCCGTAACGATTGCGAGATCGCTGTCGCGTTCGATGCGATAGGAGGTGTCGACCAAACGCCCGTCCACTTTTCCAGCCAGAGCGGCCTTCGCCAAACCGGAGCCGATGCTGGTGGCAGCTTCAGCCACTGTCGGCGGGGCGTCGAAAGAGCGAATGGAGCCGTCGGGCAAGCGGATATTGGGCATTTTGAATCTCCGGATTACGGACGAAAAAAAAGTGCGGACGAGCCGCACTTTTTCTTTATTGCTAGAAGCAAAGCGAACTCGATTACGATTTTATAAAACCGCAGCCGTAGTTCGGAAAAACATTTTGCTCCCCTTCAGAATTTGGTAGGCGCGATTGGACTCGAACCAACGACCCCCACCATGTCAAGGTGGTGCTCTAACCAGCTGAGCTACGCGCCTGAAGAGCTAGCTATTATAGACCGATACATTGGTAAGTCAAAGACTTTTTCCACGCTTCGCCTTTAGGGACGCCAATCCTGTAAAAAGCGCACAGTTCCAGGGATTGTCATTTGCGCTAATTGTTGGCGCAAGAAACCTTCTTCCGCGACTCTGCTTTGAACGTCTAATTGCCCTTGGGCCTGAAGCATGCGCAGGAAGATCAGATAAGTCGTTAAAGCGCGCTGTTCGCATGTGATCTGTAAATCTACTACATGTTCTTCTGCGCACAAACGCCAGGCATGCGCTGCTTCCGGCTCGCTCTGAGCCGGATATCCCATGAGTTGCGCAAGCACCGGCAGCCGAGAAGGCATATTTGGAGCTTCGAGCTGCCGTTCAAGATCAAACAGAGGGATTTCCGTTCGTAGCGCTTCAGCAGAACCGAAGCAGGGAGCCCGCGCTTTTTCAGTGAGATTCCAGTGAATACCGCCCTCAATATTCAACAGCATCCCACGGCAGAGAAAAAGCGGGCGAATGCGATCAAGCGCGTCCCACGCGACGATCTGGGGCTCGCAGCGTTTAACCGTGTCGCACACGGCTTGCAGCAAAGCGGCCTCTTCACCAACAAACGAAAAGACCTCAAAACGCTCCGGTGTCCGCAAAACACAAGATACGACCTGTATTTGCTGCAAATGAAAGGGCAGATGGTCGTTGCCGCTTTGTGCGCGTTGCCGTTGGAATGCGTATTCGGCAACTTCGTTATCCGAGAGCGTGGCATCCAGCGCGAAGAGACGCCGAATCCGGTTGATGTCCGGAATCGTCTCTACGCTCAGAACAAGAGTTGCAGACATACCGTCTACGCGGGGAAAACGCCGGTCGAAAGATAGCGATCACCACGATCGCAGACAATCGAAACGATCACTGCGTTTTCGAGTGTTTCTGCGATGCGCAGCGCAACCGCCATGGCGCCGCCGGAAGAAATCCCGGCAAAGACGCCCTCCTCGCGTGCAAGCCGGCGCGTCATTTCCTCTGCATCAGCCTGTGTCACGCTTTCGATGCGGTCGACGCGTTGCCGCTCGAAAATCCGCGGCAGATATTCCTCGGGCCATTTGCGGATACCTGGAATCTGCGAACCGTCCTCCGGCTGACAACCGACGATTTGTATCGCCGGATTTTTTTCCTTGAGGAACTGGGATATACCCATGATCGTTCCGGTCGTTCCCATGCTGCTGACCAAATGGGTGATCCGGCCGCCGGTCTGTTCCCAAATTTCAGGCCCGGTTCCTTCGTAATGAGCAAGCGGGTTATCCGGGTTTGCAAATTGGTCGAGAATGACGCCTCGTCCTTCATCGCGCATTTGTTCGGCGACATCACGAGCCATTTCCATTCCGCCCTGGCGCGGCGTCAGAACCAATTCGGCGCCAAACGCCCGCATCGTTTGGCGGCGCTCGGTACTCTGGTTCTCCGGCATCACAAGAATCATCCGATAGCCGCGCATCGAGGCCGCCATCGCCAATGCAATCCCCGTATTGCCGCTCGTTGCTTCGATCAGGCAATCACCGGGTTTAATGTCGCCACGCGCCTCGGCGCGCTGGATCATCGATAGCGCGGGACGATCCTTGACCGAGCCGGCGGGATTATTGCCTTCCAATTTGGCGAGAATCACGTTGCCGCGGCCAGCGACGATACGCTTCAAACGGACAAGCGGCGTATGACCGACACAGTCTTCCAGCGTCTTGAACTCGAAATCCCCCTTCATTACTGAGCCCGTTCGATCAATGTCGCCACATATTTCGAAACCCCACTCGCAACATCATGGAAAGCGTGCTCATAGCCAGCGGCGCGCAGTAGCGAGAGATCCGCTTCGGTAAAACTCTGGTATTTACCCTTCAGCGCGTCAGGGAACGGAATGTATTCAATTATCCCGGCGTTGCGCAGCGCATCCAAGGACAAGGCAGTTTCGCTTTTCGCGGCGCGGCACGCATTGATCGTCGCGACGGCGACATCGTTGAAACTCTGCGCCTTGCCCGTGCCAAGGTTGAAAATACCCGACAGGCCGGGGTTTTCAAGGAAATAAAGATTCGTGCGCACGATGTCTTCGACGAAAACAAAATCGCGCCGCTGCTCGCCGTTCCCGTATCCGTCGATGCCTTCGAACAAACGGACTTTGCCATGCTCGCGGTATTGGTTGAAGAAATGGTAGGCAACCGAAGCCATGCGGCCTTTGTGCTGTTCGTTCGGTCCATACACGTTGAAGTAACGGAAGCCCGCGATCTGAGTCCCCGGATCGTTCAGCGTCCGCCGTATGACTTGATCGAAGAGATACTTCGAGTACGCATAAACATTCAGCGGCGCTTCGAATTCCGGCGCTTCGCGGAAAACTTTTCCGCCGCCATAGACCGACGCGGACGAGGCATAGAGAAACTGCGCCTCCTGGTCCAGACAAAAGCGCAGCAACTCCAGCGAATAGCGGTAGTTATTCTCCATCATGTATTGGCCGTCCTGCTCCATCGTGTCGGAACAAGCGCCTTGATGGAGAATGGCTTCAACCGAGTCGTCGAGTTCGCCGGCCTCGATCATTTCCAGGAAAACCTTTTTATCGAGGTAATCCGCGATTTCGCATCCGACAAGATTTTTGAATTTGTCGCCGCGCGTCAGGTTGTCGACGGCGATGATGTTGTCGATGCCCTGGGCGTTGAGCCCAGCCACGATGTTCGATCCGATGAAGCCGGCCGCGCCGGTTACCACGTAATAACGCGCCATCGCACTTCTCCTCAATCTGGAATCTTGATTTCGTCCAAGCTTACGGCGGCGGCGCCAAGCTTGCCAACGACGATTCCCGCTGCATGATTGGCCCAGCGCATCGCATCCACCATCGATGAGCCCGCCGCCAACATGACGGCAAGCGTTGCGATGACCGTATCGCCGGCGCCCGAAACGTCATAAACCTCGCGCGCGCGCGTCGCTTCGTGCGTCACGCCGTCGGCGCGAAAGAGCGTCATCCCCTCCTCCGAGCGCGTCACGAGCAACGCCTCCAGCTCAAGCTCTTCACGCAAGGACTGAGCGCGCCGAATCAAGTCCGCCTCGTCTTTCCACTTGCCGACGACCTGTTGCAGTTCCGAACGGTTCGGCGTCAGCAGGGTCGCGCCGCGGTAACGGCTGTAGTCATAGCCTTTCGGATCGACGAGCACAGGCTTGTCTTCTGCGCGCGCGAGCGAAATCATCTCCGCCACATGCGTGAGGCCGCCTTTTCCATAATCGGACAGCACGACAACATCGCTGTTTGGGAGCCGCTGACGGTAATCGGAAAAGGTAGCCTGCAATGCCTCATGGGTCGGCCAGGTTTCGAAATCGATCCGCAAGAGCTGCTGCTGGCGGCCGATTACACGCAATTTGATCGTTGTTGACAAGGCTTCGTCGGCTCGCAATGAAGCATCAACCTCATACTGTTTCAACAAACGCCTGAGCGCTTGAGCCGGTTCGTCCGGCCCGACCACCGAAAGTAAAGCGCTCGCGGCGCCCAGACTCGCCGCATTGCATGCAACGTTTGCGGCCCCGCCGGGGCGTTCTTCACAGCGCTCAACCTTGACGACGGGAACCGGCGCTTCGGGCGAAATTCGGCTGACATCCCCGAACCAGTAACGGTCCAGCATGACATCGCCAACAATCAGTACGCGTGCGCAACGCGTATCGGGCAAAGCAGGTAAATGACGCATCAGGGACGGCCGATCGGTTGATATTCGATGCCGAAACTGCGCGGCAATTTCGGATCGTAGAGATTGCGCCCATCGAAAATCACCGGCGTTTTAAGAAGCGTTTTGATCCGCTCGAAATCCGGGCTGCGAAACTCTTTCCACTCGGTCACGATTACAAGCGCATCGGCCTGTTCAAGCGCGTCGACCGGGCTGCTCGCATAACTGAGCCGCGCGTCTGAGCCAAAAATTCGCTGCGCTTCCTGCATTGCGACCGGATCGTAAGCGCGAATCGTCGCGCCGCGTTTGAAAAGTTCTTCGACAACCACACGGCTTGTCGCTTCACGCATGTCGTCGGTATTCGGCTTGAACGCCAGCCCCCACAGCGCGAAACATTTGCCTTTGAGGTTTTCGCCGAAGCGTTTCACGATCTTGTCGACAAGCACCCGCTTCTGTGTGTCGTTCGCTACTTCGACCGCCTCTAAAACCTTAAGCCCCTGGCCAGCATCCGCCGCGGTTTTGATCAAAGCTTTCACGTCCTTGGGAAAGCAGGACCCGCCGTAACCACAGCCCGCATAAAGAAAGTGGTAGCCGATACGCGGGTCCGAACCAATCCCTTGGCGCACAAGCTCAATATCTGCGCCGAGCTGTTCCGCGAGCAGGGCCAGCTCGTTCATGAAAGAAATCCGCGTTGCGAGCATTGCATTCGCCGCATATTTCGTCAGTTCGGCCGAGCGCAAGTCCATCACGACAAGCTTATGGTGATTACGCTGGAACGGCGCATAAAGCGCGCGCATCAAGTAAATTGCGCGCTCGTCCTCGGCGCCGATGACGATACGGTCGGGCTTCATGAAATCTTCGACAGCGGCGCCTTCCTTCAAAAACTCCGGATTGGAAACCACCGAATATTCGATGTTTACGCCGCGCGCCTGCAACTCTTCGGCAATCGCAGCATGCACCTTATCCGCCGTACCGACAGGAACCGTGCTCTTGTCGACGATGACCTTATAATCATTTATCAGGCGGCCGATATTCCGTGCGGCGGCCAGCACGTATTGCAAATCAGCCGAGCCATCTTCATCCGGCGGCGTGCCGACCGCAATCATTTGGATTGTCCCGAAACGCACCGCTTCTTCAACCTCGGTCGTAAAGTGCAAGCGTCCCGCGGCCACATTGCGCGCAACAATATGCTCGATCCCTGGTTCGTGAATCGGGACGCCGCCCTCCTTCAAGATCTGGATTTTGTTTGGATCAAGGTCCAGACACAGCACGTCGTTGCCCATCTCAGCCAGACAGGCTCCGGATACCAATCCCACATAACCCGTTCCGATGACGGTGATTTTCATTGCAAACTTTCCTTCAGGCGACCCATGTCAGCACACTTTAAGGTGTCAGATCGAATTCTTCGGTACGGCGCGGCGGATAGGTTTCCCAGCCGCCGCATGCCGGGCATCGCCAATAGAACTGGCGCGCCTTGAAGCCGCAATCCTCACAGCGGTAGCGCGCCACGCGTCGCGTATGGGTATGAATCAAACCCTTGATTAATTCAATATCCTGGCGTTGTTCAGGGCTTGCCGTCAGCACAGCCGCTTCGAGCAATTTATCCAGCCCCAATACGGTCGGATTCCGACGCAGTTCCTCACGCACCAGCGCATAAGCCGCCTGCGGGCCGTCACGCTCAAGCTCCCATTGAAACACCGCATCGAGCAAATCGAGCGAGGGGTAGCGTTCAAAATAAGAATGCAATAACTGGACGCCCGAGGCTTGGTCGTCAAGACGACGGAAGGCTTCCATCATCCGCTCGGCCACCATTGCGATGTAGATCGGATTCTGCCGCTCGATCTGCTGCCAAGCCTCCAACGCTCCGCGCGCATCGCCTTTTGCCAGCCGCAGATCGCCTAGAATGATGCTGGCTCTCACGCTCTGCCGATTGACAGCGAAAGCGCGCTCCAATTGCTTTTCGGATTCGTCGAAATGCCCGCGCGCCAGCGCATCGAGCGCCAGTTCGCAATGGAAGTTGGCGATCTCGCGCAGCATCAGCGTGCTATCCGTATTCGGTAAAGATTTGGCAACCTCAATGGCTTTTTGCCAATCTTTTTCCTGCTGATAAAGTTCAAGCAACTGCTTCAGGGCAACTTGCCGCAGCCCCGTTTCGCGCAGTTTTACGAAAACGGCTTCCGCGCGATCGAGCAACCCCGCCTTGAGGAAATCCTGGCCAAGCTCGGAAAGCGCTTGGGCGCGCTGCTCGGCATTCAAATCGTCCCGATCGACCAAGGTTTGATGCATGCGGATCGCGCGGTCGATCTCGCCGCGCCGGCGAAACAAATTACCCAGCGCAAAATGCAATTCGACCGTTTGAGGATCGATCTTGACCGCTTCGAGAAAGGCGTCGATCGCCTTGTCGGGCTGTTCGTTCAGAAGAAAATTCAAACCCGCGAGATAAGAACGCGGCAGGGCGCGCGATTCGCGCACGAGGTGACGAATATCGATGCGGGCGGCAAGCCATCCCAAACCAAACGCTATCGGCAGCGCAAGAAGCCAGACCGGAGTGAATTCAAAGTCCATGAATCATTATTCGATTGAGCGGGGATAGTCCACCGGGCTGGGACGCTCACGCACGCCAGGCGCTTCCGTGGGAGGTGCCGCCTCTTTAAGACGTTGGATCTCGCGCCGCTGATGCAGAAGATTGATCACGGCCGCGGTTACGCCAAGCAAAAGCCCTGCGGCAAACGCAAACAGAATGACCACGATCAGAGGCAGACGCCATTCCGATTCGAAGAAAAAATGCAGGGTCACGATCGCATCATTCTTTAGCGCGAAGCCAAGCAGAATGAAGAACACCAGCCCTCGCAGGAACCAGACCAATACTCGCATGATTAGATTATCCAGTAGGCGCAGACAAAAAAGAAGGCGGCTTGCGCCGCCTCCCTCTTTTCGTTTCTATTTATGAACCCACCACGTCGTCTACCCGTTCGCGCAACTCCTTACCGGCCTTGAAATGCGGCACCCATTTCTGGGGAACCGACACCTTGTCGCCGGATTTCGGATTGCGTCCCGTCCGGGGCGGACGATAGCTCAACGCAAAACTGCCGAAACCCCGGATTTCGATGCGATCCCCCTGCCCAAGGGACGTGGTCATCGCATCGAGAATCACCTTCACGGCGTAGTCGGCATCCTTCACGCCAAGCTGCGGAAAACGCTGGGCCAGACGCTCTATCAACTCCGACTTCGTCATGACGGCACGGGCTTAGTGCTGCGGATTGTTGAGCTTGGCTTTCAGCAGCGCACCCAAATTGGTGGTGCCGGAAGCCGCATTGGTGTCGGAAGCCAGTCTGCTCATGGCTTCGTTCTGCTCAGCTTGATCCTTCGCCTTGATCGAAAGGTTGATCGAACGGGTCTTGCGATCCAGGTTGATGATCATCGCTTCAACGTTATCGCCAACCTTCAGAAGCTGCGACAGGTCGTCAACACGATCGCGCGAGTATTCGGAGGCACGCAGATAGCCTTCGATATCCTCACCCATCGAAATGACGGCGCCACGCGCATCGACCGTTTTCACCGCGCCGCGCACAACGCTGTTCTTGTCGTGAGTCGCGATGAAATTGGTGAAGGGATCACCTTCGAGCTGCTTGATGCCGAGCGAAATGCGCTCTTTCTCGACATCGATCGAGAGCACGACGGCCTCGACTTCATCGCCCTTCTTGAAGTTGCGGATCGCCTCTTCGCCCGTTGCGGACCAGGACAGGTCGGACAAGTGGACCAAGCCGTCGATTCCGCCAGCCAAGCCAATGAACACGCCAAAGTCGGTAATCGACTTGATCGCGCCACGGACACGGTCGCCCTTCTTGTAGTTCTGGCTGAAATCGTCCCACGGGTTCGCCATGCACTGCTTCATGCCGAGCGAGATCCGGCGGCGGTCTTCGTCGATTTCCAAAATCATCACTTCGACTTCGTCGCCGAGCTGAACGACTTTGGTCGGATGGATGTTCTTGTTGGTCCAATCCATTTCGGAGACGTGCACCAAACCCTCGATGCCCTGCTCGACTTCAACGAAAGCGCCGTAATCGGTGATGTTCGTGACCTTGCCGAACAGACGCGTGCCCGCCGGGTAACGGCGCGCGATACCCACCCACGGATCTTCGCCGAGCTGCTTCAAGCCCAGGGAGACGCGGTTCTTCTCGGCATCGAACTTAAGAACCTTGGCGGAAACTTCGTCACCGACCTGAACCACTTCGGTCGGATGACGGACACGCCGCCATGCCAGATCGGTGATGTGCAGCAGACCATCGATACCGCCCAGGTCGACGAACGCACCGTAATCGGTGATGTTCTTGACGATACCCTTGACGATCGTGCCTTCCTGCAGCGACGAGAGCAGCTTCTCGCGCTCTTCACCCATGGAAGCCTCAAGCACGGCACGGCGCGACACAACAACGTTGTTGCGCTTACGGTCGAGCTTGATGACCTTGAATTCGAATTCCTTGCCTTCGTAAGGCGTGGTGTCCTTGACCGGACGCATATCGACCAGGGAACCCGGCAGGAATGCGCGGATACCGTGGGTCATGACGGTCAGGCCACCCTTGACCTTGCCGGTGACGACGCCCTTGACCAGCGAACCGTCGTTCAATGCACCTTCAAGGAAGTTCCAGGCAGCGATACGCTTGGCCTTGTCGCGCGACAGACGGGTTTCGCCGAAACCATCTTCGAGCGCTTCGATGGCGACCTGAATGTAATCGCCCGGTTGCACTTCCACTTCGCCACGATCATTGCGGAATTCGTCGATCGAGACATAGCTTTCGGATTTCAATCCGGCATTGACGACGACGAAGTTTTGATCGATGCGCATGACTTCGGCGGTGATAACTTCACCGATGCGCATTTCCTGGCGGCCGAGACTTTCTTCAAAAAGCGCGGCAAAGCTTTCTTCCTGGACGGGAACAGATGTAGACATAGATAAAAAGGACCTGTTGCCATGTAACCCCATGGCGGGCAAAAAGAAAAATCACCCGGTCCGCATCCTCATGAGGCTGCGGCCGGAACCGGGACCATCCGAGAGCTATTGGAGCTTGCGCGCCTGGGCTTCGTGGAGCACGAAAGTGACGGCTTCGTCGATCGAAAGCGTCGTTGTGTCCAGGAGGATGGAGTCTTCACAGGGCTTCAGCGGAGCGATCGCACGCTGCATATCGCGCGCATCCCGTTCCCGAAGGTCTTGCAAAAGATTGGCAAGATTAGCAGGCAAACCCTTTTCAATCAACTGCTTATAACGTCTTTGCGCACGTGATTCGACACTCGCGGTGAGAAATATCTTCAAGGGCGCATCGGGGAAGACAACCGCCCCCATATCGCGCCCATCCGCCACCAACCCGGGCGGCATGCGAAATGCCCGCTGACGCGCCAGCAGCGCGGCTCTCACCTCTTTGAGAACCGCGAGCTTCGAAGCGGCAAGTCCCGTTGCTTCCTGGCGCAAATCGAACGAAACCTCGCGCTCCGCAAGAAATACGCTCTCCTCGCCGAAACGCACGTCCAGCTTATCGGCAAGGCGAGTCAGTCCGGCCTCATCCTCCAAAGCAACACCGGCCTCGTCCGCGGCCAGAGCCAGCAAGCGATAAATCGCCCCCGAATCGAGCATATGCCAACCCAAGGCTTTCGCCACCAGTGTCGCCACAGTGCCTTTGCCCGAAGCGGTCGGGCCATCGACTGCAATCACGGGTGCATTCATGCGCGGTCTTTCCAGTTCCAGCGTTGCAACAACTCGGGATCATGCACAGGCCACAACGACATTTACATTACCTCAAGCGTCGAAATACCGAGCAGACCAAGACCGGTTTTGAGCGTGCGCGCCGTCAAGCTACAAAGTTGCAGCCGGCTTGCGCGCAACGCCCCTTCGCTCTTGAGCACCGGGCAGTTTTCGTAAAAACGGCTGAACACGACGGCAAGCTCAAATAAATACGCGCAAAGATGATGCGGCGCCGTATCGCGCGCGACAAGGTTCAATGTGTCGGCGAACCGCAATAACTGGAGCGCAAGCACTTGCTCGGCGCGTTCATGCAGTTGCAAGGATGCGTTTGCATCGAATTCGCCCGCATCGCGCAACACCTTCGCTGCACGCGTATAGGCATACTGCAGATAGGGTGCGGTGTTGCCGTCGAAGGCGAGCATTGAGGCCCATGAAAATACATAGTCGCTCGTGCGGTTCTTTGAGAGGTCTGCATACTTGACCGCGCCGACGCCGACCGCGCGCGCGATTTCCCAGCGCGTTTCCTCGGCGAGTTCCGGGTTCTTTTCGGAGACGAGGACGAAAGCGCGTTCGACTGCCTCCTCAAGCAACTCAGCCAGTTTTACGGTGCCGCCCGAGCGGGTTTTGAACGGCTTGTTGTCTTCGCCAAGCATGACGCCAAAGCCGACGTGTTCGAGCGCAACGCTGTCGTCGGCATAGCCGGCTTTACGCGAAAGCGTAAATAGTTGTTGAAAGTGCAAACCCTGACGCTGGTCGACGACATACAGTACTCGTTTCGCCTTGAGCGTATCGACACGGTAGCGCACGGCGGCCAAATCGGTTGTCGCATACAAATAACCGCCATCCTGCTTTCGCACGATATAGGCTTGCGCTTCGCCGTCTTTATTCTTGAACTCGTCGAGAAACACGACCTGGGCGCCTTCACTCGTCACGGCAAGACCCTTGGCCTGCAAGTCGGCGACAATGCCCGGCAAGGCCGCGTTATAGGCGCTTTCGCCGCGCAGATCGGCGCGCGTCAATCCCACTCCGAGCGTTTTATAAACCGCTTCGCAGTGGTGCATCGAAACTTCGAGAAACCGCCGCCACAACGCATTGACTTGTGCGTCGCCGCCTTGCAGCTTGACGACGTATTCACGCGCCGTATTGGCAAAAGCGGGATCGTCGTCCATCCGCTGCTTGGCGCGGCGATAGAAATCCTCAAGATCGCCAAGCGCCATATCGGCATCAACGCCCTTTTCCACTTCAACCAGAAAGGCTGTCAGCATCCCGAACTGCGTGCCCCAGTCGCCGATATGGTTCTGCGCGATCACCTCATGACCGAGGAAGCGCAATACGCGGACGAGCGCATCGCCGATGATCGTCGAGCGCAAGTGGCCGACATGCATTTCCTTGGCGAGATTCGGCGAGGAATAATCGATGACGACACGTTGTGCGGACGGATATGGCACGCCGAGACTTTCCTGCACCAAGGCCGCCGCCGCGCGCCGCGCCAGAAAAGCCGGATCGAGCGTGATGTTGATAAAACCGGGACCGGCAATCTCGACCTTGCTCGCGATGCCCGAAAGGTCGAGCTTGGTGACGAGCTGCTGCGCAAGCTCACGCGGATTCTGCTTGCGCGCCTTGGCCGCACCCATCACGCCATTGGCTTGATAGTCGCCGAATTCGGGCCGCGCCGCGGGCGTAATCAGCGCCGGAGCATCCGTGCAGCCAATTGCCGCGAATGCGGCCGTCACACGGGTGTCGAGAAATTGGTGGAGCGTTTGTTCCTGAGTCATATCACTTCAAAAAGCTGATTGCGGATTGCGCAATCAAGCTTGTTATCTTTTACAAACCGATGCAAACGCATCGAAATATCCCAGAAATGTCTTGGCGGTGCATTTCGGGTCGTTGATTCGGACCGGAACACCGCCGAGACTCACGAGCGAGAAACACATCGCCATGCGGTGATCGTCGTAGGTATCGATCGCGGTCATCGGCTTAAGCGCCGCACATGGATGCACGCGCAGCCAGTCGTCGCCCTCTTCGACAATCGCGCCGACTTTACGCAGTTCGGCGGACATCGCCGCGATCCGGTCGGTTTCTTTGACGCGCCAGCTCGCAATATTGCGCAGCGTGCAGGGGCCGTCCGCAAACAAGGCAACAACGGCCAATGTCATGGCCGCATCAGGAATATGGTTGAAATCGCGCTCGAATGCACGCAATTTGCCCGATTTTGGCGCAGCCGCCTCGATCCAGTTTTCACCCAATGTAATCCTGGCCCCCATCGCTTCCAGCGCCTCGGCGAATTTCACATCGCCTTGGATACTTGTCCGCCCCACTCCTTCCACACGCACCGGCCCGCCGCCGATTGCTCCGGCCGCGAGGAAATACGAAGCGGAAGAAGCGTCGCCTTCAACATGAATGCCGCCCGGGCTGCGATAGCCAGAACCTGGCACACTAAAGCGCGACCAGCCCTCGCGCTGCACGACGACGCCAAAACGCGCCATCAGATTCAGCGTGATTTCGATATAGGGTTTGGAAATCAGCTCCCCAACGACTTCGATCGTGGTTGCGACGCCCGCGGTCGGCAATGCCATCAACAACGCGGTCAGAAACTGGCTCGAAACATCGCCGCGAACCTTCACGCTGCCGCCGGGTTTTATCTGCGCGGGCTTGATTTCCAGCGGTGGATAGCCGGGTTCGCCAAGGTAGCCGATATCAGCGCCCAGCTCGCGCAGGGCATCGACGAGATCGCCGATTGGTCGTTCATGCATGCGCGGCACACCTGAAAGCCTGTAATGCCCGCTTGCGAGCGCAAGCGCGGCCGTCAAAGGCCGGAACGCCGTGCCCGCGTTGCCGAGAAAAAGATCGGCCTGTTTGACAGGGAAACGCCCACCGCCGCCCTGCACTGCCCAAGCATCCGCACCCAGCGATTCCGGCGACAGGCCCAGAGCATTCAAGGCGTCGAGCATCCGCGCAGTATCGTCGGAAGCGAGCAGATCGTGGATTTCGGTGCGGCCGGAAGCCAAGGCCGCCAGCAGCAAGGTCCGGTTGGATATGCTTTTCGAGCCGGGAAGCCGGACAGTTCCCTCTGCACGCACGGCCGGCGCAAGATCGAGATATTCCACGCCGGGCCTCAAGCGTTGAATTGGCCGGCCAGCCAAGCATTGCGCGCATTGCGCGCTTCGTCGAAAAGCGTTTCGAGCGATTCTCCATCGCCCTGGACGAGCAAAGCGCGCACCCAGGCCAGCTCCGTCAAATAAGCATCGAGTTCGGCAAGAATGGCGTGACGATTGGAAACGCAGATGTCGCGCCACATTTCGGGATGGCTGCTCGCGATGCGCGTGAAATCCCGGAAACCGCTCGCGGCGAAGCTGAATAGTTGTTCGGCATTGGCGCGTCCGGCGACGTCATGGACCAAGGCATAAGCCAACAGATGCGGCAGATGGCTGACCGCGGCGAACACGCGGTCATGCTCCTGTGGCGACATGATGTGCAGAACGCCGCCCGTCGCGGCCCAGGCGGCGGAAACGCGTGCGATAGCCTCCGGGCTGTTTTCCTCCAAGGGCGTCAGCACCACTTTGCGCCCCACGCACAAATCGGCGCGCGCCGCATCAGGGCCACTGTGTTCCGCGCCGGCAATCGGATGCGCGGGAACGATCTGGGTGAGGTGTTCTTGCAGATGGGTATATATCGCTTCGATCACATCGCGTTTGGTGCTGCCGGCATCGGTCACCAATGTGCCCGGCCCTAAATGGGGCTTCATCGCCTGCAAGGCGGCGGCCGTCTGACCAACGGGCATCGCGAGCAAAACCAGGTCAGCGCCGGCGAGCGCGTCGGCCCAATCCTGCGCGATGCTATCGATAATTTTTAATTCCTTGGCGCGTTGCAGCGTTGCTTGAGTGCGCCCGAGGCCGACGATTTCTTCGGCCAGCCCTTTCTGCTTGAGCGCGAGCGCAAACGAGCCGCCGATCAGCCCGACGCCGCAGATGACAACGCGCCTGAACGCTTTCATGCAGCGCGCCCCAATGTCTGTTTCAGCGCGGCGAGGAAACGTTCGTTCTCTTCGGGCAAGCCGATCGTCACCCGCAGCCATTCGGGCATTTGGTAATTGCCAAGCGGACGCACGATAACGCCTTGTTCAAGCAGTTTGCGATTGACCGCTGCCGTATCCGCAACGCGGAAAGTCAGAAAGTTGCCCGATGACGGAATGAATTCCAAGCCCAGCGCATTCAAGCCGGCGATGAGTTGCGCCTTGCCTGCGTGATTCACCGCATGGCTGCGCGAGAGGAATTCCGCATCGCCCAATGCGGCTTCCGCCGCCGCGAGCGCGACGTTATTGACATTGAACGGTTCGCGCACGCGGTTCAGCAGATCGGCCACGGCGGGATTGGCGAGCGCGTATCCGGCGCGCAAACCGCCTAGTCCGTAGATCTTCGAAAAGGTTCGAATAATGACGAGGTTCGGATATTTCGCCAGCCAGGCAACGGCGTCATAGCGTTGCTCGGGATCGAGGTATTCGTTATAAGCCTCGTCGAGCACGATCAGCACATCGCTCGGCGCGGCATCGAGGAAGGCTTCGATTTCGGAGCCCGGCAAAAAATTGCCCGTCGGATTGTTCGGGTTGGCGATGAAAACAAGCCGCGTATCGGAACGGATGGCCGTCAGCATTCCGGGCAGATCATGTCCGAAATTCCGTGCCAACACTTCAATGCCTTGCGCGCCCACGCTTTTGACTGCCAACGGATAAACCGCAAAAGCATATTGCGAATATATCGCCGAGGTTTGGGCATGCAGGAAAGCACGCGCGCAAAGATCGAGTAAATCGTTTGAGCCATTGCCCAGCACAATTTGATCTTGTGCGACACCGAACTTGCGCGTCAGCGCGGTCTTCAAGGCAAAACCGTTGCCGTCGGGATAACGATGGGCTTCTTTGAGCGCTTTCTGCGCGGCTTCAAGCGCTTTCGGGCTTGCGCCGAGCGGATTTTCATTCGAAGCCAGCTTCACGACTTCCTCTTCGCGCAGGCCCATTTCGCGTGCAAGTTCAGAAATCGGTTTGCCCGGAATGTAGGGCGAAATGGCGCGAATATATTCGGGAGCGCGTTGAGCGATACTCATGAAACTGTCCTCTTAGAGAGCGGCGACTGGGTAAGAGCCTAATACCTTCAAGAATGCGGCGCGGTCTTGCAAATCGGTCAGCGCCTGAGCGAGCGACGGATCGCTGCGATTGCCTTCGACATCGACATAAAACACGTATTCCCACAGCCCGGTTTTTGAGGGCCGCGATTCCAGCTTGCTCATGCTGACGCCGTACTTTGCGAAAGATTCGAGCAGATGAAAAACCGCGCCGGGCCGATTGGGCGCTGAACAGACCAGCGATGTCTTATCGCGGCCGCTGGGGCCTGCATCATGGCGGCCGATGACGAGAAAGCGCGTGGTGTTGTTCGGATCATCCTCGATGTCGGAAGCAAGCTGCGCAAGACCGTATAACTGGCCGGCAGCCTCGCCCGCAATGGCGGCCGTTTCGGGGTCTTGCGCAGCCATGCGCGCCGCTTCGGCATTGCTTGCCACAGACACGCGCGGGGCCGCCGCCAGATGACGCGCCAGCCAGTCCTGGCATTGCGCGAGCGACTGCGAATGCGAGTAGATCCGCTTGATCTGATCGAGCGAACTTGCCTGAGTCAATAAATGCTGGCGAATGCGAAGTTTTACTTCGCCGCAGATCCGCGCAGGACTTGCGAGCAGCAGGTCGAGCGTGCGCCCCACCGCGCCTTCGGTTGAGTTTTCCACCGGCACGATGCCATATGCGACACCGCCCGCTTCGACCGCGTGAAAGACTTCGTCGATCGAGCTTTGCGGCTGGAAATCCGGCGCGCCGCCGAAATGCTTGCGCGCTGCGGATTCGGAGAAGGTTCCTTCCGGGCCGAGATAGGCGATTTTCATCGGCTGTTCGAGCGCCAGACAGCAGGACATGATTTCGCGGAAGATCCGCTGCACCGCTTCACCCGATAATGGCCCGGGATTCAATTCGGCGATTTTGCGCAAAACCTGCGCTTCGCGTTCCGGCCGATAAATGGGGCCGCGCTTGATTTCGCCAATCCTTTTCGCGCAGCTCGCGCGCTGGCTGAGACGTTCGAGAATTTCCCGATCCAGCCGGTCGATGTCTCCCCGCAGACGGGGCAGTTCTTCTTCGCTCACGCGGATACCTCAAGCATGTTCTTTTTCGAATTCGCACAAATAGTCGACCAGCGCGTGCACGCCTTCGATCGGCATTGCGTTAAAGATCGAAGCCCGCATTCCGCCTACCGATTTATGCCCCTTGAGCTGCAACAGCCCGCGCGCCTTGGCGCCTTCGAGAAAGGTTTCGTTCAAGGATTCATCGCGCAAAAAGAACGGTACGTTCATACGCGAACGCACGCAGTGCTTGACGTGATTGACGTACAGCTTGCTTGAATCCAGGGTTTCGTAGAGCAGATGGGCTTTTGCGATATTGCGTTTTTCCATCTCGGCTAAACCGCCCTGGCGCTTGAGCCATTGGAAAATCAGCCCGGCGATATAAATCGCATAAGTAGGCGGCGTGTTGTACATCGAATGGTTTTCGGCCACGGTTCGATAATGAAACGCGCTCGGGCATAAAGGATGCGCCTGGTCGAGCAGATCGCGGCGGACAATGACAATCGTCAGGCCAGCCGGACCGATATTCTTCTGGGCTCCGGCATAAATCAAGCCAAAACGCGATACGTCAATCGGCCGTGAAAGAATATGCGAAGACATGTCAACGACAAGCGGCACATTGCCAACGCCCAAAGCATCCAACTCCGGCCATGCAAAGTATTCCACCCCGTCGATGGTCTCGTTACCGCATAAATGCAGATAGGCGGCATCGGAACGCAAACGCCACTCCGACACGGGCGGGATACTGGTGTATTTGCCTTGCTTGACCGTTTCGTCACGGCTGCTTGCCGCAACGCGAACATCGCCATAGCGCTGCGCCTCTTTAATTGATTTAACCGACCAGGAGCCGGTTTCAATAAAGTCGACGCGGTTATTCTTGCCCAGCAGGTTGAGGGGGACGATCGCATTTTCGGCAATCGCGCCGCCCTGCATGAACAGCACTGCGTAATCGGCCGGTACGACGAGTAGCTCACGTAAATCCGCTTCGGCCTGCTCGATGATTGAGCCAAATTCTTTGCCGCGGTGGCTCATCTCCATGACCGACATTCCGCAGCCATGCCAATCGAGCATTTCTTCCGCAGCCTGCATCAGCACTTCAGCCGACAATGCAGCCGGACCCGCGGAGAAATTCCATGCACGACTCATTCACCACCCTCCTCGACCTGGGCGTCATCGGCGCCCTCGCCATTTTCGCCCTGTAATTCTACGTCTTCGCTTTCGACGATCTTTTCGATACTTGCGAGCTTCGCGCCATCGTCCAGATTGATCAACGTCACGCCTTGTGCCGAACGCGAGGTCTCGCGGATGGTATCGACATGCGTGCGAATCAGTACGCCGTTATCGGCAATCAACATGACTTGATCGCTCGGATCGGTCAGCACCGCACCGACAAGCTTGCCGTTGCGCTCGGAGGTCTGGATCGCGATCATGCCCTTCGTGCCGCGGCCATGCAGCGTGTATTCACCTATCGGCGTGCGCTTGCCGTAGCCATTTTCGGTTGCGGTCAGCACATACTGCGCATCGCCCTTGGCGACGAGCATGCAGATCACCGTTTGACTGTCTTCAAGCATCATCCCGCGCACGCCGCGCGCGGTACGGCCCATCGGGCGTACATCGGTCTCGTCGAAACGCACTGCCTTGCCCGCATCGGAGAACAGCATCACCTGCGAATCGCCGTCGGTGATCGCCACGCCGATCAAGTAATCGCTCTCATCCAGACCAACCGCGATGATGCCGGCCTTGCGCGGGTTCGAAAAATCAGTCAGCGGTGTTTTCTTGACCGTGCCGAGCGAGGTCGCCATGAAGACGAAATGCTTCTCGTCGAACTCCTTGATCGGCAGCACCGCGGTAATTTTTTCGCCTTCGGCGAGCGGGAACAGATTCACGATCGGCTTGCCACGCGAGGTCCGCGTGCCTTCAGGCACTTCGTACACCTTGAGCCAATACACGCGGCCGCGATTCGAGAAGCACAAGATATAGTCGTGTGTATTGGCGACGAAAAGCTGGTCGACCCAATCGTCTTCCTTCATTGCGGCGGCCTGTTTGCCACGCCCGCCACGCTTCTGTGAGCGGTAGTCGGCGAGCGGCTGGCGCTTGAAGTAGCCGGTATGCGAAAGCGTGACCACCATATCCTGCGGGGCGATCAGGTCTTCGATGTTAATATCGGCCGCATGCAGCACGATTTCGGAGCGGCGGCCATCGCCAAACTGAGTTTTGATCGCCGCCAACTCTTCGCCGATGATCTTCGTTACACGCTCGGGGCGCGCAAGAATGTCGAGCAAATCGGCAATGATCGCCATCACTTCCTTGTACTCGGAAACGATCTTGTCTTGTTCAAGCCCGGTCAAGCGTTGCAGGCGCATTTCGAGGATCGCCTGCGCCTGAGCATCGGACAGGCGATAGCCTTGCGCCGAGAGGCCGAATTCCGGCAGCAAACCTTCTGGCCGGTAAGCATCGGACTCCGCGCGCAACAGCATTTCCTCGACGACCGGCGAGCGCCAGATGCGCGACATCAATTCGGTTTTGGCCACTGGCGGCGTCGGTGCCGCTTTAATCAGGGCGATGATCTCGTCGACATTCGACAACGCAACCGCTAAACCTTCGAGGATATGGCCTCGCTCACGCGCTTTGCGCAGCTCGAAAATCGTGCGCCGGGTGACGACTTCGCGCCGATGCGCGAGGAAGCATTCGATGACCTGCTTGAGATTCAAAAGGCGCGGCTTGCCATCCACCAGCGCCACCATATTCATGCCGAAGCTGTCTTGAAGCTGGGTCTGTTTGAACAGATTGTTCAGAACGACTTCCGGCATTTCGCCGCGCTTGAGTTCGATGACGATCCGCATGCCGTCCTTGTCGGATTCATCGCGGATTTCGCTGATGCCTTCGATGCGTTTTTCGTTGACCAGCTCGGCAATCTTTTCAAGCAGTGTGCGTTTATTGACTTGATAGGGAATCTCGTCGACGACGATCGACTGGCGATGGCCTTTTTCGAGATCCTCGAAGTGCGTGCGCGCGCGCATCATCACGCGGCCGCGGCCGGTACGATAGCCTTCGTGAACGCCATGCAGGCCGTAGATCAGCCCTGCAGTGGGGAAGTCCGGCGCAGGCACGAGCTTGATCAATTCGTCGATCGAAATTTCCGGGTCAGCCAATAGCGTGAGACAGGCGTCGATGACTTCGCCGAGGTTATGCGGTGGAATATTCGTCGCCATGCCCACCGCGATACCGGAACTACCGTTGATAAGCAGATTGGGAATACGCGCCGGCAGAATCAGCGGCTCTTTTTCCGAATTATCGTAGTTGGGACCGAAGTCGACGGTTTCCTTGTCGATATCGGCGAGCAATTCGTGCGCGATCCGCGCCAGGCGCACTTCGGTGTAACGCATTGCCGCCGCGCTATCGCCATCGATCGAGCCGAAATTGCCTTGGCCGTCGACGAGCATGTAGCGCAGCGAAAAATTCTGCGCCATCCGCACGATCGTGTCGTAGACCGACTGGTCGCCGTGCGGATGATATTTACCGATCACATCGCCAACGATACGCGCGGATTTTTTGTAAGCGCGATTCCAATCGTTACCGAGTTCATGCATCGCGAACAATACACGCCGGTGCACCGGCTTCAAGCCATCGCGAACATCGGGGAGCGCCCGACCTACGATCACGCTCATCGCGTAATCGAGGTAGGAATGTCGCATCTCGTCTTCAAGACTAATCGGTAGCGTTTCTTTGGCGAAAGATTCCATGGGCGCGAGCAGCAGTCAGGGAGACGCCGAAGCGTCGAAAGCTTAATATTTTAGCATGCGCGCGGTTCGCGCTCTGAACATACCTGCAAGGCAAAAACGCGCAACGCGACCGGCTGTTAAGATCGCGCAACATCGCAATGGAGAACTCGCATGTCCAGTCGGCAGCCCGTCGACCTGATTATTCAGCCCCGCTGGATCATCCCCGTCGAGCCTTACGGCCAGACTTTGGAAGATCATTCAGTCGTGGTTAACGCAGGACGAATTCTTGTCCTCTGCCCAAGACATGAAGCCATCACGCGTTTCACCCCCGCCGAGCATGTGATCCTCGACGAACATGTCCTGATTCCCGGCCTCGTCAATCTGCACACCCATGCGGCGATGACGCTAATGCGCGGCATTGCCGACGACCTGCCATTGATGCGCTGGCTGCACGAAGCGATTTGGCCAATCGAACAACAGTTTGTATCCCCCGAATTCGTCCGCGATGGTACCGCTTTGGCGGCCGCCGAAATGCTGCTCGGCGGCATTACATGCGCCAACGACATGTATTTCTACCCCGACGCAGCCGCCACCGCTTTTGCCGAAGCGGGTATGCGAGCGGTTATTGGCATATTCGTCGTCGACTTCCCTAGTGATTATGCAAGCAACTGCGACGATTACATCGAAAAGGGACTCTCGATACGCGATAGCTGGCGCGGCCATCCACTTCTGGAGTTCAGCTTTGCCCCCCACGCGCCCTATACCGTTCCCGACACGGGCTTTCGGCGCATTATCCAACTCGCCCATGAGCTGGATGCTCCCGTCCACCTCCATCTCCACGAAACACACGAAGAAATTCGTGCCAGTCTCGAGCAGCACGGCAAACGTCCGCTTGCGCACCTCGCCGGACTAGGTCTTCTCGAAACCGATCTCATCGTGGCTCATGCGATCCATCTTCAAGCGGACGAAATTGCAATACTTGCCAAGAACAACGCCAGTGTGGCGCACTGTCCAAGCTCGAACATGAAACTTGCAAGCGGAATCGCACCCACAGTGGCGATGCTTGAACAAGGTCTGCGAGTCGGCCTGGGAACTGACGGTGCGGCCAGTAATAACCGGCTCGACCTATTTGAAGAAATGCGCCAAGCGGGTCTCCTCGCCAAAGTGGCCAGCGGCCGCGCAGAGGCCTTTCCCGCCCATGCACTATTACGTGCAGCAACGCTTGGCGGAGCGGCAGCCTTACGCCTGGACGACCAAATCGGCTCGATTACCGCGGGGAAAGCCGCCGATCTGGTTGCAATACGCTTAGACGATCTGCCAATCATTCCCGTATTCAACCCCGCAGGACATATCCCCTATGTAGCGGATCGGCGCTGCGTTTCGGACGTCTGGGTTGCCGGAAAACAACGTGTGCGACAACATGTCCCGTTGCAGACACACAACAAAGAATTGCTGCAACGCATACGTGTGTGGCAAAATCGTCTGAAAACACTGGCCACTGGCCAATAAGCGCTTGCGTAGCAATATTGCAACGTCGTTACCAGCGCAACCATGGGGAACCTCGGGCCGTCTCGGTTCGCAAAAAAATCATTGCAACGAGGAGAATATGAAACAAGGTCACAAACTCGCACTCGTGGCTATCGTTGCAGCGCTGGGCTTGTCCCCGCTCGCGAATGCCCAGCAAGCTGAAGAAATTAAAATCAGTCCTAGCGTAAAAGTTGTTCCTTACGCGATCGATGCACGCAACGTCGTCGTCCGTAGCGGTGCCGGCCTGTGCTGGCGTACCGGTTACTGGACGAAAGAGCTGGCAGCCAGCACCCTTGTCGAAGGCAGCAACCTCCCGGTTGGCTGTTATTGCGATAAGGATCTGATGCCCGCTGGCGCTTGCGAGCCGCCCAAGCCAGCCGTAGCACCTGCTCCGGCACCCGCTCCGGCACCGGCACCCGCTCCAACGCCAGCACAAGAGAAGATCACGCTTAACGCTGATGCGTTGTTTGACTTCGACAAGGCTACGCTGCGTAGCGAGGGCAAGAACACTCTGACCGAGTTCGCTGGCAAGGCTAAAGAACTCGCGATCGAAGTGATCATTGCTGTTGGTCATACCGACCGCATCGGCAGCGCTAAGTACAACCAGGCTCTCTCCGAGCGCCGCGCAGCTGCGGTCAAGGAATTCCTGGTCGGCCAAGGCATCGATCCGAACCGTGTTTACACAGAAGGCAAGGGCAAATCCAGCCCTGTGTCTGATTGTAAGAAGATGGGCAAGGAAAACCGCCACAACAAGAAGCTGATCGAGTGTCTGCAACCCGATCGCCGCGTGGAAATCGAAGTCATCGGCACCAAGTAATTCGCCGGGATTTCCCGCTAAAAAGCCTCACTCTTCGAGTGGGGCTTTTTTTTCGCCTGTAAGGCACGGACAATCTCGTTCACTACAAAGCAAAATAGCCCAAAGCGCCATGGAAACAACAAGCCTCAATGCCGATCCGGCCGAACTTCACAAATTCAGCGAACTGGCTCACCACTGGTGGGACCCGGAATCTGAATTCCGTCCGTTGCATGAAATCAACCCCCTGCGGCTCGACTGGATCAACCGGCAGACTAAGCTCCAAGGTAAGCATGTGATCGATATCGGCTGCGGCGGTGGCATTTTGTCTGAAGGCATGGCCTCGCACGGCGCTCAGGTCACCGGAATCGATTTATCCGAAAAAGCGCTCGGCGTCGCTCGCCTCCATCTCTACGAAAGCGAGTTGCAAGTCGATTACCAAAAAATTTCCGCAGAAGAAATAGCAGCAGATCGACCAAATTCATTTGACGTTGTCACCTGCATGGAAATGCTCGAACATGTCCCTGACCCGGCCAGTACCATTGCGGCCTGCGCACAACTTGCCAAGCCGGGTGGCATGGTTTTCTTTTCGACGCTGAACCGCAACCCCAAGGCTTACCTGCTGGCAGTCGTGGGTGCCGAATATATCCTCAGAATGTTGCCGCGCGGAACCCATGAATATTCGCGCTTCATGAAACCTTCCGAACTCAGCCGTCATGCCCGTGATGCGGGGCTCATCGTCGAAGAACTGATCGGAATGAGCTACAACCCATTGACTCGACGCTACCGGCTCGGAAACGATATTGGTGTCAACTATCTGGTCCGCTGCAGAAAGCCCGCATGAGAATGATTGAATACGTGCTGTTTGATCTTGACGGCACATTGGCTGATACGGCGCTCGATCTCGGCGCGGCGTTGAACCGGGTACGTCAAGAGGAAGGTCTGGAGCCTATTCCTCTCGCACAGACACGCCCCGTTACCTCGCAAGGCGTGCGCGCTTTGTTGAGAGTCGGATTTGACCTTCGTCCCGAAGACGACGCCTATCAATCGATGAACCAGCGCGTTCTCGCCCACTATGCCGCGGGGATCTGCAAAGACACTCGCCTCTTCGATGGAATCGAAGCCCTTCTTGGCGAGCTAGACGCCCGCCATATCAAATGGGGCATCGTCACAAACAAGCACACCCGTTTTACAACGCCTTTAATTGCCGCTTTGGGGCTCGATCAAAGAGCTGCCGTAATCGTGAGCGGCGATACCGTTGCGCGCGCGAAACCCTTTCCCGATCCCTTACTTCACGCCTGTGAAACAGCCGGCATTCCGTCTGAGAACAGCGTTTACATCGGAGACGACCAACGTGACATTCAAGCTGGCCGTGCTGCCAATATGGCTACAATTGCCGCGGCCTGGGGCTATATTGGCCAAAATGAAGCCATCGAAACCTGGGGGGCAAATGTCACAGTTTCTCAGCCGTCTTTCTTACTCAAGGCCCTCGAAAATCTGGGACTGAGGTAAAATTGAATCCTTAGGCTGGGCTTGAAAATCCACCTGACCGCCTAATATAAGTTTTATGGGGGCGACCTGGTTTCGACGTGGGTTGCGAAGCAGCTTGGTGCATACCGAGGTCCAGTCACCTCGTAAATCAGCTGGAAAACTATACTCGCCAACGACGAGTCTTTCGCTCTGGCCGCTTAAGGCCTAGGCCGCTGCACTGATTGTTCACTGGATCAGGCTGGGAAACCGGCAGCAGCGTCATTCACAGTGAATCGGTATGCGCCGGGTTACTTGGCGCAAACCTAAATCCAAGGTGACTCGCTGTCGGTCGGCCTGCCATTCGGCTAAATCGGCGGTTAAATCCAAATTGGATGGCTAAGTATGTAGATCCGGTTGTAGAGAGCTTACGGACGCGGGTTCGATTCCCGCCGCCTCCACCATAAACCAATACTCAGTAGTTCGAATTAGTTCACAAAGCCAGACGCCTATTAGGTTTCTGGCTTTTTTATTGCCTCTATTAGTTCGTTATAGTTCGCTTCCATTCGCATAAGTTAGGGGGCATACTCGGGGGCATGCTC
>Ga0123357_10000127_pt1 | contig 65120 bp, 46 predicted proteins | sample TergutEmb28metaG_FD_89873 | JGI IMG/M metagenome (GOLD analysis project Ga0123357, IMG submission 89873) | Embiratermes neotenicus P4 segment gut microbial communities from Petit-Saut dam, French Guiana - Emb289 P4 | ecosystem: Host-associated > Arthropoda: Insects > Digestive system > Gut ...
GATCACGGTTGATCGTCTCTTGCAACCTACTTCGTTATCGGACCCTGCCATGGGTCCAACCCCCGTTCTCCATGACAAATCGACTTGTGTAGGATCCTGAGGGCAGGCCCCCGTGCCTGCCCTTCTGATCGATCCGTCAAATGCGTTTGTGTAGGGGCGGGCCCCCGTGCCTGCCCTTCTGATCGATTCGTACCCTGCGCACGAGCAGAGCGACGATGACCAGATTGACGCCGAGGACGAAGAGACGCGTCCACACCCTATGGTGAACGTAGCCAAGGACCTCGAACGGCAGGAGAGAGCCGGTCGTAAAGACGACGACCCACGGTCCCCACCAACGATTGCGCCAGAGGGCCCATGCTTCGAAGGCGCAAAGAACGCTGTCGCTTGCGAGCGCCACGGCCGTAAGAAAGACACCGCGGGGCGTGGTCGCACGAACGAAAAACTCGGCAAGCGCGATGCTCCATCCGCTCGAGACGTGGCGGCGGAGGACGTGGGCGAGCTCGCCGAGACGACTCGACCAGTGGTTGACCACGCTCAGCCAAAGCAAAAGCGCGAACGCGAACTCGAGCGCGCCCTTGATTAGCTTGTAGCCGGCGATCGCTCGCTGCTCGGCGCTCGCGCGGGCGAGCTCGTGGGACGTGCTGCCGATCACCCTTAACGCGCTGCACCGGGCGGTCCAAAGGACCGCCCGGTGCAGGCGACGCATATCTTGAAGGCCGGGTGTTAACTATCGGACTTCAAGTATGGCGTGAGCCAGGCCATCTGCGGGCGATCCTGGTTGTTCTGCGGCTCGAGGCTGAAGCCGTAATCGCCCCATCCCGGACCTGCGGCCCACCAGAGCCAGCCTTGGATGACGTCGCTGTCCGTCATCATGGTCTCGACCATGTCCTTCACGGCAGCGTTGCACGTGGCATCGTTGCGGCCGGCGAACTCGCCAACGAAGCCCTTTTTACCGTTCTGGCGGAGCCAGTCGATCCACTGGGCAAGACGCTCGCTGCCGATGGTGGTGCTGACGCACGGGCTGCTGGCACTGCCGGCCGAGTTATCGTCGAGGTACTGGTGCACCTCGAAGAGGGAGTTGTTCATGGGGTCATTGATTTGCAGCATGGCCACGGCGTTCGAGACTCCGCCCGTGTCGTCGTACCAGCTATGCGCACCCGTCCAGTTGTTGCCTGGAACGATGATCGTATTGGTTGCGCCTGCGTTTCGAATGGCTGAAATTGCAGCATTGGCGGCGCCGACCCACTGGAGCGTGGGGAGGTCGTGCGGTTCGTTGACGAGATTGAACATCACGTTCTCGTTGCCGGCGTAATGCGTCGCGAGCCGCTGCCAGAGGTTGGCGAAGACGGAGTTCGGAACTTGGTCCGAGCCAACCGTCTGCTCGTAATAGCGCGCGTAATTGTGCGGGTTGAGAATGACGTGCGCGCCCTTCGAGGTCGCGTACGTCACGAGCGCGTCGAGCTTGTTGAAGTACGCTGAATCGAACTCGCCGTTGGCAGTTGGCTGCAAACGCTCCCACAAAAAGCTGATACGGAACGTGTTCATACCCTTCGAGAGGAAGTAGTCGACCTCGTCGGTCGTCGGGAACTGGTAGTCCGTGCCCTCCTGACCGGGGATCGCCTCACCCCATTCGGCACCCGATAGATTGATGCCGCGGAACGGAACGGCACCGTCGAAGGTCGTTGCCTTCATCTTCGAGTTCGAGTCCGAAGCTGCCTTTTGCGTGGGGCCCGTCGACGTCACGCCCGTGTCGTTGCTCGAATCGGCGGAGGCGCCGTCTGCAGATCCGCAGCCTGCGACGGCGGCAAGAGCGCAAACGGAGACAGCCACACTGGCGTGCTTTTTATTGAGGAATCGGGTGAACGAAGAAAACTTCATGCTGTGGTTGGCTCTCTGACGGTTTGAGGTCAAAACGAGCACGGGCACCCCATCCTCCGCACACCGGCGTGGAGGTGAGGTGCTCGATCTCGCCGCGAAGACCGCGCATGACGTGGTCTCCGCGAGATCAGATCAACGCAACGGGCGCAGCCTGATCGGATTCGGGTCGGTGCCGTTCAACCGGCCGTCGACCATTCAGACGAGTGCAGCACGCATCCGCCGATGCGCAAAGCGCGGCCGAGGAATTAGGAGCGAGAATGGAGACGCATAGCGCACACGCGCGCCGGACCGATGCGTGCACAATGCACGGTCTTGGACACACAAAATCTGGGCTTTTCTGGATATTTGGTAGGGTTCGTGGTGACCATGATGCGGAGGTCCCTCGCACCCATTCTTGTTTCGCACGTCGTGCTCGCAGTCATCGTGAATGGCTGCGCCGGCGCCGAGGACGAGACGACGAACAACGGTCGCGTATGCACGGACATCGGATGCGCCTACGCATCAACGCTCGATGCGCGCATCGCAGCAAGTCCGGCCGAACTCGACGGCGCCACGGTGACCGCATGCTGGAGAGAGACGTGCGCAAGCGCGCTCCTTCCCGCATTCGACGAGCACGGGGTGGCGGCCTTCGTGATGGTTGCAGATGGCGTCTTCGGGCAAGGCACGATCGAGGACGACGGCGACGACACCATGCACGTGCAGATCGCACTCGAACCTCCCGCAGACTTGGTTGACGGTGACCTTTATCGGCTTCGCGTGATCGACGCGGGCGGACGAATCTTGCTCGATGGGCAGAAGACGACAACGTACGTGATCACCCATCCGAACGGGCCTGAGTGCGACCCGACATGCCACTTCGCGACAGTCAGCTTCGACTGACCGCTTTCGATTTGACACGTAGGACCGCTTTCAAGTTGACGCGAGGTCGAGGCATGAGAGGTGCTTCGTGGCGGCGCGACCATTCAGGAGGATTCTCGTGAAACAAACGCCCATCGTCGCACTCGATCACATCAGCGTTCCCGTTCGCGATCTCGAGGTCGCTCGCAAGTTCTACGGAACTGCGCTCGGAGCTCTCGGCATGCGCATCAACATGGAAGTGTCGAACGCCTTCGGCATGGGCTCCAAGAAAGAGAAAATCTTCTGGCTGGTGAAGGACAAGAAGGCCGCTGGCGAGGGTCACTATGCACTTCGCGTAAAGAACCGCGAAGAAGTCAACGCCTTCCACTCTGCGGCACTCAACGCGGGTGGCAAGAGCAACGGCAAGCCGGGCCTGCGTCCCGCCTACGGCCCGAACTACTACGCCGCGTTCGTGCGCGATCGCGAAGGCAACAACATCGAGGTCGTCTGCTACGCGCGCGGTGTGACGAGCGCAACCCCGCCACGCAAGACGGCAACTGCATCACGAACGCGTACCAAGTCGCCTGCGTCATCCACCAAGCGAACCACTGCCGCTCGCTCCGTCGGCCAGCGTAATAAATAGCTTCTCGTCCAGAATTCAGGGGCAAGCGCGGGGCGGGCCTGTCCCTGGATTCCGGACCGAGGCGGCGAGAGCGCGTTTTGCGCGGGATTCGAGGCGCGAGGAGGAGGCGTACTGGAGTACGTCGACGACGAGCAACGAAGAAGACCGCCAAAACCCGCCGAGTCCGCCGACGTGGAGTCGAATTCAGGGACAGGCCCCAGCCCGGACAATTCATGACGCGATTGCGGTAGAAGGCCGAGACCGCAGCGAGAAGGGCGCACGCCGTACCGCAGGACCGAGGCGTACTGTACGTACGCCGCAGGTCCGAGGAGCGCCGTACGACCTTCGCAGCAAGAGGATCGGCTCTTCTAAGAGCGTGTTCGCCAGGGGCCGGCCCCGACGCTCTTCCAATTGACTACGCTCAATCGACTCTAAAGGGCGCAAGGTATACTGAGGAGCGCGACTTTCCTCCACCGAGGAGGTGTTACGTGTCCGAGCAATCGTCCCGTGGTTTCTTCAAGGGCATTCTCAACGCCTTACCAAACAAACTCATCGTCCCGCTGGTTCTACTTGGCGGGGTCGCGTTAGGGCTTGGTGCCTACAACGTACACGTATCGCGGACGCTCTCGTACCTCAGCAACGACTCTGCCCCCTGCGTCAACTGCCACATCATGTCCGCGGCCTACCAGTCGTGGGACAGAAGTTCGCATTCGAAGTGGACGAACTGCAAGGACTGCCATGTCCCGCACGACAGCAAGCTGTCTGGGTTGTGGTTCGAAGCGAAGGACGGACTTCACCACGCTGCCGTGTTCATCGAGGGGGGAGAGCCACCCGCTCCGCGACCGGTCCCGGCGTCCGCGAAAGTCATTCAGGAAAACTGTGTTCGCTGCCATACCCAGCTCACCACGGCAGTGGTGAGGGCAGGCAAGGCGACGCCCAACGATATCCAACACGGTCGTGAGCAGGCTTGTTGGGACTGCCACAGGCACGTGCCGCACACCAAAAATAGCGGGCTAGCTTCAGCGCCGAACGCCCGCGTGCCCATGCCGCCTGTTTCGCCCCTGCAGTAGCGGCAGAGCTCGTCTAGTCATTGGGAGTACAACATTATGAGTAAACTCGCCGAAACCATCAAACGCAGACCATTCCTTGGCTGGCTCTCTTTACTCGTTGTCGCGGCAGTCGTCTTCGTGCTCGGGCTGCTCGCAGCTCGCATCACGGCTAGGCGCGCGGAGATCGCCGCTGCCTCCACCAACGTGAGGGAACCTATCGTCAGCACTGCACCCACTTTCGTGCCTTCCCAGGAGCCATCCAAAGATCACGACAAGATGAAAGTGGAGATCGCCAAAACCACGCCTGGCATTGAAGGGCGCAATGACAAATGGGGAATCAATTACCTGCGTGAGTACAGCACCTGGAAGAAAACCAGGGAAACGGACTTCAAAAGCAAGCATCTCGGCAACGCCGAGGACGACGTGCTCGAAGACAGACCAAACATGGTCGTGCTCTGGGCCGGATACGCATTCTCACGTGATTATTCCGCCCCGCGGGGCCACTGGAATGCGATCCACGATATGCGCAAATCGTTGCGCACGGGCGCACCCGGTGTGGGTGAAAACAAAGATTTACAGCCCGCAACCTGCTGGACCTGCAAGAGCCCGGACGTCCCACGCAAGATGCAGGAGATGGGCGTCGGGAAATTTTACAGTTCCAAATGGAGCTCACTGGGACACGATATCGTGAATCCCATAGGTTGCGGGGATTGCCACGATCCCAAGACGATGAACCTCACCATCACCCGCCCGGCGCTGGTTGAAGCCTTCAAACGGCGGGGTGAAGACGTCACCACGTCATCCCCGAACGAGATGCGTTCTCTCGTCTGCGCCCAATGCCACGTCGAGTACTATTTCGGCGAAGGCGACAACAAATACCTGACGTTCCCGTGGGACAAGGGACTTACCGTCGAGGACGCAGAACAGTACTATGACCAGCCTATTTTCGGCGAAAAGAAAGAGCCGTACAAGGACTGGGTGCATGCCCTGAGCAAGGCTCCCATGCTCAAAGCGCAACATCCGGATTGGGAGCTTTACAAGATGGGCACACACGGCAAGCGCGGTGTTTCGTGCGCCGACTGCCACATGCCTTACGTGGCTGAAGGCGGTGTCAAGTTTTCCAATCACCAGATCATGAGCCCGCTCAAGAACGTTGCCAGGGCCTGCCAAAACTGTCACCGCGACAGCGAGGAAAACCTAAAGAGTTACGTCTATTTCAATCAAGACAAGGTCCTTGAAATACGCAATCGCGTCGAACCCGAGCTCGCCAAGGCACACATCATGACAAAGGCGCTCTTGGATAGCGGAAAGGTGACTGCCGACAGCGAAGAAATTAAGCCCGTGCATAAACTGCTCCGTGAGGCCGGCTGGCGTTGGGATTATGGTGTCGCCTCTCACGGCGCTTCTTTCCACGCGCCGGTGGAAACGGCACGCATCCTCTCGGGTGCGCTTGACAGAAGTCTGCTCGCACAGATCGAGGTGCAAAAGCTGCTCACCAAATATGGTGTGCCCGCGGTGACCTTCCCCGACCTCGATCACTGGAAGAAGGCAGACGCGCAGAAGTATATCGGGCTCAACCCGGATAAACTCAACGCCGACAAGGCAGAATTCATGAAGACGATCGTCCCCGGCTGGATCGAGAAGGCCAAGGCCGACGGCAAATTGACAGAGCCTGATCTGCTGAATCAATACAAGTAGAAGGGGCTGCCGCGCATGACTGCGCGGCGGTTAACAGCCAAGAATACCCGCCTTCCGCGGGTATTCTTTTTCCATCACCGGCCACTTTCGATTTGAGGGCGATCTCCTCGTTGGCCAAACCGGCCTTCAACCAGCTCAGCCCCCCAGAACCTTCATGGCGGCGGTCTTTGCATCGCCGAAAAAGATCGGGTCGACGTGCTCCATGATGTCGGCGCTGACGTCAAGGAAGTTCCGCTTGTTCTCGATGGGGATGAGGGCGCGCTTCGCACCGTTGTCCTTGGCCACCTGCAGGGGCTCGGTAAGCGAACGCAGGGGCTTGATGTTACCCTGGACACTGAGGTCGCCGAGGATGAGGAGCGCGGGGCTGACGGGCGCCTTGCGCAACGCCGAGTAGGCGGCGACGAAGAAAGCGACGCCGAGCTCGGCCTCGACGCGGTTGGCGAGGAGATCGATGACCTCGACGTGGAGGTCGGAGACGTCGAGGTCGCGCGCGATGCCCAGCTCGGACTTCTTGGTCTGCAGGAAACTGAAAGCACGCTGGACGGACTCCTTCGTCGCGCCCGCCACGCCACCCGCGAGCTTCAACTTACCCGTGCCCGACGAGACGGAGACCTCGACGCGGTAGAGGCCGACGGTGCCGTCGGAGGTGACGCCCGCGCTGTAGACGGTGCCAGGGGCCAAGGGATCGGTGGAAATGAGATCGCGGCCGCCTTGTTCAGGCACGCCGACGAACTTCTCCTCGCTGGTCTCGTTGTCCGAGTAGCTGAAGGACGTGTGGTAATACTCGAAGGAACCCATCTTCTTGAGCTGCTCCTTCACGCGGCGGCGGCCTTCGACGGCCAGCTCGAGGATCTCGCCCAGCTCGTCGCGCGTGATCTCTCCGTGCGGGAAAAGGATCTTCATCAGACCCGAGACCGTCTTGCGCACCGCCTTGCGGTCGCGAGCGTTGAGGTGCGCGCCGAGTGAGAAGTGGCGGTCGATGATCTCGGTGAAGTTGTGCTTCCGCATCTCGCGGAGCGCTTCGGCGAGGTAGTCGACGACGAAGCCGTAGTGGCTCGTGAACATCTCGTTGCGCATCTTCGGGATCTCCCAACCTGGGAGGTAGAAGTGCATGCGGTCGATGAAGGCCATGTCGTCACGGATGACGTCAGGCATCGGCGCGAAGAGGTGCCCTGTCTGCACCATCACGTCGACGGGCTGGTTGGTGTTGCCGAACATCGCGATGCTCGCGTCGCCCGAGACCGCCTCCTGCCCGCGCTGGAAGGTGCCGGACTCGCAGTAGGTTTTCATCGTCGTGATGACCTCCTTCGGCATCTTCTGGAGGTCGGCGACCTCGTCGAACCCGACGACATCCCAGATCTGCACCATGCCCTTCTGCCTGCCATTCATGTGGCCGAAGAGGTTGGCCACAGTCGTGCCGCCCGTGAGCAGCGCGGAGTACGGTGAGACCTCCTGCACGACGTAGCTCTTGCCGGTGCCGCGCGGACCGAGCTCCACGAGGTTGTAGTTACGCTCGGCAAGCGGGATGAGGCGCACGAGGAAGAGCAGCTTCAGGCGTCGCGTCATCTCGTTCGGCTCGTAGCCCATGCTGCGCGCGATGAGGTCGAGCCACTCGTCGAGCGTAAATTCGCTGCGGACGCGACGGTATTCGTCGAGGTCGAAAGTGGCGATCTGAATGGGCGTGAGCCTGTCGATCCAGAACGGGTTCTTGCCCTTCGACTCCTCGTCATACTCGAAGCGCATGTCGACCTGCGCCCAGACGCCGCCCATCACCAGGCGCTCGAAGTCGCGCACGTAGTGCTCGGGCACGTGAACGTTCTTGTGACCGAAGTTCGTGACCTCGGCCCAATAGTCGGAGTCGACGAGGCGCACCTTCACCTTGTCGATGAAAGTGTGGCGACCTCGGTCCTTCACCATCGCCTGCGCCTTCATCGACTCGTCGGCACGGATGTAGTTGTTCACAAGCGTGTCGCCCACGACCTGGAGCCCCATCTGGATCGCGATCTCGTCGGATGATGCGCAGTACTTCCCGAGGAGGAACTCGAGAACGAAGACCGGTACATTGGCGCCAACCTTCACCCGTCGGACGAGGTCCTTGCGCACCACTTTGCCGGCGAACAGACGATTGACCTTGTCGTCGAGCACATCTCGGGTTGCTCCGTTGCTCATGGCTCACGTTCCAAGTCGAATAGGGATGTCGGTGGGCGATCGATACAGCTCCGCGTCAGTCGTCGGATCCTGCACCACGATACGCAACGAGGCAGCGGTCTCATCGTTCAGCAAGAAAGCGATGGTCACAGGCTTGTTCGGTTCGAGCTTCACGGTGCCCTTCGCGCGGTCGAACTGCGCGTCGACCGCCATGCCTATGGCGCCGACCTGTTTGCCCGCCGCCATCAGAAGCGGGCGCACCTGGATACCAGCCGCATCGAGCTGCATCTGCTTTGGGCCGTAAGTGAATGCGACGCTGAAGATGCGGTTGGTCACCGCCTCGGGCAGACCACTCGCTTCGATTTGGCTCGCAGAGGGCCGCACAGGCTCGCGCGCCTTTGTGCGCACGGCGAGCACGGGGATAACCATTTCTTGCAACGACGGACCGCCGTGATGGAAAGCTAGGTCGCCGCCTGTCTTGAACACGCCCGTGGACACGGGGAAGACGAACTCGAGATCGGAATCGTAGCCGAGCGACGATGCCGATACGCGCACGCAGCCCGTCGGTGTGGTGCCGCCGCGCCCGATCCAACAGCGTCTGTGCAGCTCGACGGTGTTACCGCCCGGAGCGTCGGTGCGCATCGAGTCGTCGCGGTCGGTCGCAAAGAACAGGTGGCCATGGTCGGCGCTCACCACTGCGTGCTCGATGCCCGCCTTAGCCAGCTTTCCGAGCGCGTGCCTGAGGTTTTTGATGGCGGTGTCCATCACCTGCCATGCCTGGTGCGTGAAGCTGCTCTCGCCCGCGTGATCGATCTCCTGCGACCGCACGAGGACCACCTGCGCGCCGTCGACCTTCTTCGCGAGCTTCGAGGGCTGGAGGCTCAACAGCTCATCGAGAGTGATGTCAACCAGCTTGGGCACACGCGCGGCCACGAACTTCTTTCGAGCAGCGAGATCGGGCAGGAAGCTGCCCTCGACGCGGGCGCCGAGTTTGCCGCCTCGCTCGACGACCGAGAAGCTCGACGACGCGACGGGCATGAGTGCTGCCATGCCGACGGGCGTGATACTTGGCAGCGCGCCAACGGCGGCCCGCATGCTGATCTCGGAGTCCTTCAACAGCCCAGACAGCTCGACTCCCATCTCGAAGCGCATGGCGTCGACGAGGAAGTACGCGACGGGCTTCGGTTTGTTGGCGACGACCTCGCTCCAGATGCGCGTCTGGTGGAGTGCGCCGGGCACGGCCCACCCAGCCTTGCCGAGAGCCTTGACGAAACCCTCGGTCATCGCTTGGACGGCATCCTCGTAGGCCCGGCGCACGATGGCAAGCGGGAGCTCCTCGGGCTCCTCATCGCTGAGGCTCGCGACCCACGATTCGAGGCTACGCTGGGCCTGGTCGAGGCGGAACCAACCAGCGCCAGATTGCGTCGTGTAGGCGTCGAACCACGCAGCCACATCTCCTGAAGTCCTGCCGACTGCCGCTTTCACTTGGACCGCCACATTGCCGAGTTCGGCCATGTACCGAGCGGCTTCCCACTGAGCCCACCGACCGACGTCTCGGCCAAGCCAGAAGCTCTGCTCACGCTCGGCCACGAGATTGAGAGCAGATGCAAACTTGCCAGCCGCAATGAGGTCACCTGCGTGGCGAAGCAGCGCGCGCTCCTCGAAGCGGAAGGTGTCGATGGCGCCGAGCACGCCATCAGGGAGCTTGGCGTTCTCGAGCCCCAGCTCTTCCTCGACGCGGTCGGCGAGCGCCGCATAGGCATCGGCGTGATTGGCGCGCAGGCGGCTTGCAAGCTCGCACACGGCCGACTCTTCGTTCTTCGTGGGCGGCTTGGCGACGCCGTCGAGCGACGCAGGCGCATCACAGGAGAGGTCGAGCCTGAACTCGCCCGCGAGCACGTAGCGCAGCGTGATGGCGCGGAGCTTCGCGAGCTGCGCATTCGGATCGAGGTTGAGTCCAAGACGCGCCTTCACAAGCTTGGTCAGTTCGCGCGTTGCCTCCTTGTCGACAATCTCCGCGTCGTGCGCGTCGCTCACGAGCCATGCTGTGAGGAGATCATCGTTGTCGCGCGCGGCGTGGAAGATGCTCTTCAAGATCGACGGCGGCTCCGCGCCCGAGTTGCCCGCCGCCGCACGCGCGAGGTCCTCGTAGGAGACCTTGCGATCGAAGGGCAGCAACTCATCGACGACGCCAAGCGTGTACTTCCGGAGGAGCACGTCCTTGGCGAGCCGTTTCAGTTCGGGCTTCCAGATGCAGCCCGCTTTCTCCAGTTCCATCAATACCGAGGCCTTCGCGTCGTGCGCCACGCCGGGGATGTAGAGGACCACGGCGTCTGGCCGGTCCCCGCTGACGTGCGGCTCGACGACCGCACGCAACTCGAACATCGAGCCCGCGAACTCAGCGAGATGCGCCTTGATACCCGCGACAGCCACCGCCACAGGCTCGCTCGCCACGCGCGGACCACCGCGAACCTCGTTGACAAAGGGCTGAAACTCGCGGCGCTCGTCGTACCAGACGACGACACGACGTTCTTTGAGCTTGCCTTCGAGCTGCTTCGCCACATAGTCGTGAAGCGGGTGCATCAATCAGCTCTCCTTCGCGCTTCGGGGCATGATCACTCGGACGTAGTCTTCAGTCGCCTCGAACCGAGCGTCTTCGCCGGTCGCGGCGCGCACGAGAGGCACGATCTTGCGACGAACCCCCATTCCACGTGCGTCGACATAGCCGTAGTCGCGCATCACTTCCGTTAGGTGAGGATTGCGGGGAACGCGTTGGCCCGCGATCATCTTTTCCACCGTCATGGAATTGACAAGGGATCCAGGACTCTTGATTTCGATTCGATCTGAGTAGGCCACAACCTCGACTTCTGGCATGCGAGTCCAGTCGCGATGCACCAGGGCATTCATGATCGCTTCACGTAGGGCTTCGAGTGGGTAGTGCCATCGGCGCTCCCTTCGCATGGACTCGACAGTCGGGACATCGGTCGAGAGGAAGGGCTTGGCGCGTTCCTCGAAACGCTCGATCAGACCCGTCTCGATTCTCTCGCGTCCTCCACCTACGCTACCTTGGAACAATCCGACCAACGGTCCATCGAGCAAGGCATCGTCCAACGACTGGTACTCCATCGAATCTCCGGCGAAAGCCATCCAACGAATCCCTGCCTGAGGCAGGTATCGATGGGGTGCGCGGCCGAAGAGGATCAATCCAGAGACGGTGCAGACATGATGCCCGCCGGGCTGCTTTGCCACCCAACCGAGGCCCTCCAGGCGCTGTTCCCAGCCTAAGTCGTCGGTAGGAACTTCCCTTTCTCCGAACAGATTGAGCAGGTAGTCCTCGAGCCTGGCAACACTCAGATCGCGGAGACTGGTGCCCGATACGGGCAAGATCTCGGTGTGGAGCAGACCACCCGTCTGGAATAGACGCATCTGTTGCTCACGCGTCGCTTGACGGGTCGTTGACCCGAGTCGGATATAGATAAATTCACCGCCGTTCTTTCGCACTACATAAGGTTTGGTCGTGCCCTGTGTGAGCGAGATGATGCCTACACGCTTGCCACTCTCAACGACCACCTCCTCGTACACAGGGAGAATCATGGGGTGAATATACTTGCCCAAAACCGTGTCCATGACCCACGCCTCGAGATCCTGGCGCGAAGTCCCGACGATGGTTCCGCTGTCATCCACGCCGAGCAGAATCAACCCACCGTTGAGATTTGCCAAGGCCACGATCTCCTTGGCGAGTTGTTCCGGGCGCACGTCATCGCGCTTGAATTCGACGCTCGAATTCTCCCCATTGGCGATAATCTCCAATAAATCTGATTTCAACATTGCGCCGTCTCTTTAGAGCGTGTTTCCCAGCCGTTGCGAGCGAATCGAGGCTAGCCCGAATCATTCATGACGACTCCGCTTAGAAGGCCGATCCCTTTGCTGCAAAGGTCATACGGCGTTTCTCGGACCTGCGGCGTACGTACAGTACGCCTCGGTCCTGCGATACGGCGTGCGCCCTTTTCGCTGCGGTCTCGGCCTTCTACCGCAATCGCGTCATGAATGATTCGGGCTAGGGCGGGCGCGAGGAGCCCGCGTAAGCGTACTCTTCGTACGTGCGCAGGCACCGCAGCGCCCAACCGACGCATCGATTTGCGCAGCAGGCTGGGAAACACGCTCTTAGAATTCATACATTTCCTTGCGTCGCATAAAGGCGGCGCGACCGCCCTCGAGGATCTCCGCGGCCTGCTCTCGGATGGGTGACACATCAATGGATCCTTGATGGTCGAGCACACCACAATTTTCGTTCGCCGCGAGCACTCCGATCCATTCCGCATCACCGAAGACGGGGATATTTGCGTTGTGGGTTGAGAAAAAGAACTGCCGGCGAGTTTTCGCGTCGCGCAACTCACGCACGATGCGCTCCGCGATGAAGGCGTTGTCGAGATTGTCTTCGGGTTGATCAACAACAAGCGGATCCGAGTTGTCGAGCAAAAGCAGATGGAGAACTGCTGTGCATTGTTGGCCGATGGAAAGGCGTGCGAGGTCCTTGTACTGCTCTACCTCGTCCTCGCCACGCGCGACATTGAGCTCGATGCCCACGTCATCTGGCAGCTCGATCGCCTCCAGCTCGAGCAATTTCGAATGGGGGAGCTTCACGAGCGCATCGGCGGTCATGGGAGTGATGCCATATTCGGAAGCCAGCTTTGCCGCTCCCTCGCGAATGGCGTGTGTGAGCGCTAGAGGCGTAATCTCTCGTTCTTCGATCCATGCCAGGCGCCTTTCGCCAACCCCCTCCAGCTTGCACCCGACAAGGAATTCCTTCAGCCTGCTGCGATCTCCCTCAATTCGGAGATCCACTCGGAGCTTGCCCTTCAATCGTTGATTCAACTTGGTTACCGCGGTTTGAAGGTTGCTTACACGCGCGCGTCGTAAATCAGAAAGCTCTGCAATAATCCCCTTCCGCTCTTGCTCGAGGCTTCCCATGAGCTGCGTGAGGGCACTCTTCTTGGCCTCGAGTGGCTTGATGTGTTCGATCTCTTGGGTGAGTCGACGATAGGCTTCTCCAACCTCGCGGCCACTCTTGCCCGCCATGCTGGGTAGCCCAACGAGAGCCTTCTCAAGCTCCTGCTCTCCAGACCTCATGGCACTCTGCCACGCAGCCAAAGGAGCATCGAGTGCCGCTTTGCCGGCCCTGATCGCCTCCTGGAGCGCGCTCTGGTGCCCAATGAATTCATTTCTCAGTTGTTCGAGTTCACCGCGGATCGCGATCAACGGGGAAGCATCAGGAAGCCCTTCCAGGGCCTTGTCGTTCAAGAAGGTCAGGTCGGGGACACTCTCGCCGAACGTCCGCAGCCCCTCCTCGAGACCATTAACTTCTCGCCGAATGCGCTCCACGAGCTGTCGCTCACGTGCATAAAGAGGAATCTTGGCGAGCTTGGCCTCGATGACCAGATCTCGAAAGCCCTTGAGCTGTTCTCCGAGTCTCGGAAGGCGTGCGACTTTCTCGGTGACTTCGTCCAGGTCAATGCTAGCCTTCACGAGCTTTTGCGCATTGTCCGCGAGCTTTTTCCGAAGGGCCTCACGCTGCTCGGAACCCATTGAATCGGCTGGCAAGAAACGCTCGAGCAAACGAGATCGGCTCTGTCCGTCCTGGGCCAGCTCGAAGATCTCGTTCTGACCGTACACTTCGATCTGCGGAAGGAGATCACGTGGGGCTTGCTGAGAGACCGCACCCTCTGCGTCGCGAACGATCGGAGGTTCGCCGTAACGCCGCGAGATCGTGAAACGATGGTCATGCTGCGTTGAAGAGCGAATCGTCAGTTCGATGGACCCAGCATGTTTGCCCAAATTTTCTTTGAGCATCTCCTGGTGAAGCTTTAGCGCCTGTTTGCCTTTGGGCGACAGTTCGAGGACGTAGCGAAGACACTCGATGAGGGTCGACTTACCTGTTCCGCGGCCCCCGATGAGCGCGTTCAGGTGCTCGGAGAAGCGCACCTCGACTCCGTCGAGATATCCTCCACAGATCCGCATCGATTCGAGCACACTATGCGGCTTGTCAGCCAAAGAAAGCCGGATACGCGATTCAGGATCCAAGAATGCAATCTTGAGCGCATCGAGGCTCGGACGCGTCATCTTGATCCAAGTCGAGGCACTCGGGTTTTCCAAGTCGTCAGGCTCGGCAATATCCTTCGCATTAATGACGACGATCGGGCGTTCGCGACGATAGTCCGGATTCTTGTTTTCGATGATGCTCCGGTAGTTTTCGGGCAGGCTGGTCACCGGGCCAGGGATCTGCGCAACTCGAACATATTGAGAGTTCTTCCAAATGTGGGCAAGCCCGCCGCCATCCTTGTTCAGCCGGAGTAGTCCGTTGCCATTCGTGGCATGCGCCGCGTACCAGAAACCACCATGGTCATAGATTCTTTTAGCGAGCTCCAGGCAACCGAGGCGAGACGGACGAGCGCCATCCTCGACATCCGTCAGGTCTAGATTTCCCAAGTAGCGATTGAGCTGATCCGTGGGGGTCCTTTCTGAAAACAGGCAGACCATATGAATCTTCTCGGTCGATGCGATTTCGAAACCGGGGAACACCACGATGCCCTTCGCCGAGAGCACCTCGCGCAGCTTGTCGACGCTCTCGACACTGCCGTGGTCGGCGACTCCGACCACACTGATCTGCAGCTCGAGGCACTTCTCCAGCAGGGCATGGTTGTAGCCCTCCTCATCGTGACCGTGGTCCTGCCCCCGATACATCCCTTGGTACTTGGAAGGGTTGACCTGGAGGGCGCATCGCCAAAACCGCGCAAACGAGTACTCTTCCCCCGAGGCAGTGGCTGGTTCTGGGGCGCTGGACGGGCTCTTTGCCGACTGGACTCGCTTGCTCATGGATCCTTCCTTCGGCGGGCGACTCGCCGGGTTGCTCCAGGTGCGATTGGCGCTTCGAGCAGGCTTTTGAGTGCCGATTTCACGGCGGGCGACGTGCGCTCCTTCACCAGCTCGTCGACGCTCTTGGTGGGCGTCTTGCGGGCGGTCCACTTGTCGTCTGGGCCCTCGACCCAGAACACGTCTTCGAGGCCGTGGGCAATGGCGAGACTGCGGTCCTTCGCGCATTTCGGGACCACGCGCTCGGGCCAGAGGTGCATCGCGAGGTGGGCCCAGTCGTACTTGCCCTCCGAGAGGGCGTCCCAAGTGGCCTTCAGCTCCTTCTGCAAGGACTTGTTCTGGGAGACGAGCCGCCAGAGCGGAGCGAAGTTGATGATGACGCCGTCGTCGAGGTTCGGGTTCCACAGCGGCGCGACGCGCTTCACCTCATCGAGGAAGGCGCGCAGCTCTTCGACCAGCGCCTCCTGCGCGGCGAGCTGCTTTCGCAGAGCGGCGGTCGCACTGTCACGCAGCTCGCTGGTGAGTGATTCGAGTCGCCGCTCCTCGTGCGCGAGCTTGGGCGCGACGTAGTCGTTCTGGACGCGGAAGAGCGTGTCCTTGCTGAAGGCATGAATGTAAAGCCACACCGAGTAGCTCGCCGAGGGCGTCGCGAGCTGCCAGTAGATCGGCGCTTTGCGACGGCTCTTCGAGTACATCTTGATGTGCAGCGGGAAGAACTCCTTGGCGAGCCACGCGCGGAGGTTCTCGGGCACGTCGACCTTTACGCGCTCGGCGATGGCGGTGGTGCGAGCGGCGAGATCATCGGCGTGACCTTCGTCGTCCACGAGGATATCAGGGCGATCGGCGGGCTCTTCGTCCTCCGGGTACATGCCGGGCGAGCGCGCAGGGAGCGGATCGAAGGGCTCGGGCTCGGGCGGGATGGGGCGCTCGCTGGTGGCGAGACGTGGGTCGAAGCGGCCGAAGGCCACGCCGAGAAGCCAGGAGCAAACCGCGTCCGAACCGCCACTCACGGCCGTCTCATCGTCGGCTTCATCAGTGTCGTCGGTGAGCTCGTCCTCATCCTGATCCGAGTCGGAGGTTGTCTGCCTGTTCGGAGCCTCGATGTTTGCCCGCTCCTCCACGTTGACGCCGTAGAGGCTGAAGGCCGCGTCGTCGATCTGCTTCTGGATCTCACCAAGTTCCCGTTGAACTTCGGCTTCGTCCAAGCCCGTCACGTTCTCGTTCGGGCCCGGCGGCAGCAGAAATGCGTGAGATGCTTCGTTTCGCGTGTCGAGCGAGCGCTTGAGAGACCACGCTCGACGAGCGAGTCGAGTCAGGAGAGTGCCCGCTTCTGCGGGAATCGCAGGCGTCGGCACTCCTTGAATGAGCCCGGATTCATACTGCACGCCGCCAACTTTGCCGGCGCGAATGCACACCAAGAAGTCGAAGGCTCGACTGTTGAACAGCGCCAACAGCGCCGGAAGGTCAGCCTCGGTAGCGAAGGCCGCCTTGCCTGCCATGCTGAAGATCGATCCCCTCGGAAGGGCACTCGCCTGCAGGCGAATCCCTCGAAGCGGCCAGGTCATGCCGGGCGAAAAGTAGAGTTCTTCCTTCTGGATGTGCCTCGATGCGGAGCCATAGCGCTGAGCGATGCTCGCCTTCAGTTCGTATCCACCCGACCGCCAGTTGAGAACAGCCGCAAGATCACCGTAGGTCGAGCCATGTCGCCCGCCACGAGCAAGCGTGGGCCACTCGCGACCCGACGTGATTTCAAACCACAGTCGAACGAAGCGGAAGTCGTCGTTGGTCTGAACGCCAACGCCTGCCGTCCGACCGTCGGTTGCATAAGGCGGGAGCGACTTAAAAAGCGCGCGGATCGCGTCGCTGACCCAGTACGCAAAGGGGCTCCCAGGAACCGCGCTGAAGTCCTCCGGCGCGCAGGAGTACACAGCGCTGTCGAGTTGGCCATGCGTACACAGAGAATTCAGCGCTTCCCGAAGCGCGTCGGCCTTTCGGTCGACTTGAGCATCGACTACGCGCAGAAAGAAAGTCATGACCGTGCCTCCAGACAGTACGCGGCGGTCTCCACCATCGCACTATCGAGTACTCCCGCGCCAAGATCAGCGAATACGACCGGAGGGGCCTGCTTCAGAAGGATCTCCTCTCGCCACTTTTGGAAACTAGAGAGGAAGAATCCGGTTCTCGAAGTGATCGCGCCGACACGCCCACGAGACGACAACAACTCGATGCCTCGCTCCACGAACGCGGCGTACACATCGTTCTTCGTTCGCGGATAGGCGCGTTCGAAGTCCTTTTTTGCGCGCGTGCTCCCATCTCCGAAGGGTGGATTCATCAACACCACATCAAACTTCTTCTCCGCGACACCGAGTAGCGCTACGCCGTGCGCGGCATCCTCCGCGAACAGGCGGCGCCGCGTGTTCGTCGCGCTTCCCTCCTCTCGCACGAACCGCTCAAGCGCCGCGCGGATGCGGTCCTCCGGAGGCGCGAAGAGGTTGCCGGTCTGTCCCCGCTTCGTCTGCCGCGCGACGAGCTGCTCGACGCGCAGGAGCAACCCCAGATCGCCTGCGAGGCTCAGCGACTCGACGAGCGACATGAACACCCGCCCCAGCTCCGCGTCGCCCAGCTTCGCGACGAACTCATTGGCGATCTGGTCGTCGGCGACGAGTGGCTCGGCCACGACGATGTTCGACCGTCGGATCTGCGGCCGCTCCGCACGCCCGATGCCGAAGTCTCTGTACGCCTTCTGCGTGCGCATCCACAAGGCGAGCTGCGCGATCTGCGCGCAACGCGGATCGATGTCGACGCCATGAAGATTGTGCGCGAGCACGAGCCCGGGGACCGCCTTCCGAAGCGCGTCGACGCTCGGGTAGTCCTCGGCGAGTGTCTTGCTCGTCGCTTCGTTCTTCGGGCTCTCCGGGTCGTTCCACGCCTCCTCGTAGATCGCGAGCAGGAGGTCGAACGCGTACAGCAAGAAGTGCCCGCTGCCACACGCTGGATCGAGCACGCGCAGGTCGCGGGGATCTTTTTTCGTGCGCAGCGCGAGCTCCTCGCCGGGCTTGCGGACCATGTACTCGCAGCGCTCGGCAAGCACCGTCTTCGTCCCGCGCATCTCGTACCAGATACGCCCGAGCGTGTTGTCGGTGAGGAACTGGACGACGTAGCGCGGCGTGAAGAACTGGTTGCGCACGGCCAGCTCGCGGCTGTTGCGCGGGGCCTGGCTCTCCTCGCGCATCTTGCGACGCTCGTCCTGGCCGTTGAAGAACTGGTAGACCCAGCCGATGGTCTCGTCCTCGCCCCACACGCGCGCAAGCTCAGTGGCGTTCAAGATCTCGAGAAGCTGCTCGAAGGTGGTGCGCTTCGGCCACAGGACGCTCGACGGATCGCGTCGGTCAAAGAGGACCTTCACCTCGGTCGACAGCTCGTCGAAGAGCGACTCGATGTAGAGCCGGTAGCCAGTGCTGTCAGGCAAAAGCGGTAGGCCCGGCGCCATGCCGCAAAACTCGCGATAGCCCGCCGACTGCTCTCCCTTGGTGATGCACTCCTGCACCAGCTCGCGAGCTTCGAGCATCTTGAGCGCGACGAAGCGGTTAAGCGTGGTGAAGGCGGCGTCGCGCAGGTAGTCGCGGGCCGCGTCGGCGGCGTTCATGCCAGCCGCGCGTTTGTGCTCGATGGCCGCGACGATGCGCTCGCGCCGGAAGGCCTGGCGGGCCGAGAGATGCGCACCGGCCTTGGCGGCCACAGCGCCGTCGCAATGCACGTCGAAGTCGCCCTCGAGCTGCGCGGCGAAGTCCTCCTCGAGGAGCTTTCGCGCCCTTTGGGTGGCGCGTTCGATGGCGTTGCGCGTGTCCTTATCCACGGCGCCCCTTCCTCGTCGTCACGAGAGCACCACCTTCTTCCCCGCCCCGATGAGGCGTACGCATTCGTCGCGCAAGCCGGCCAGGGCGGCGTCGAGCTGCTCCTCCGTCTCGATACCGGAGCCGAAGTAAGGTTGGACATGCACGGAAGCCAGGCGATCACCTTCGATGACTTCCTGCATCCTTCTGATCGAGCTCTTGAGCCGTGCTTCACATGCATCGCGTTCCGAGCGAAGAAGTGGGATCGGCGCCGTTCGCGCCAGCGGCTCTTTGCCGGCGAGGAGTGGGGCAGCGATCTCGCGCTGCGTCTCCTCCGGAATCTCGTGCCAACCAGAGGTTTTCGTCAGGCTGTCGAGCGCCTTGGAGTAGGCATCGGTGCGAGCCTGCTGCGCATCGTCGAAGCGGCGCGCATATTCGAGCTCAATTGCGCGCGCGTGCTGTTCGATCGTCGGGAGCTCTCGATAGAAGGTCTCCCGCTTCAACAGATCGTCGAGCTGTGCGGCCCTGGACTCCAAATCGGGGCCGATCCCCGGCTCGTCCTTCAAGACGGGCCAAGCGATGGTCATGGCCTGGCGCGCGCGTGCGACGTCGTGGAGGCGGGGCTCGGAGAGCGCTTGCTCCAACTCGACGGCGCGCTTGATGGCATCCTTGATGGCGCGGTGGCTCGCGTTGAAGGTCGCGATGGCGTTATCTTCAGGGCCCCGGAGGATGGCTTTCATCTGGCCGATGGCACTGTCGAGCACGGCGCCACCCGGCAGGCGGTGCGCGGTGACCGTGCCCAGCGCCGAGGCGACGATGTCCTCGTTGCGGGCGACTTCCTTGCGCAACTCGGCGACGACGGTACCGGCGCTCAGCTCCTTTACCTCGCTGCCGAAGGTGTCGCGGAAGGCCTCGGAGGCCTTCACCACCTCCTCGAACTCGATACCCTTTTTCGGGCGGAACGACGCCTGGCGGAACAGGTTGTTGTTCGAGAACGTGTCGCGCGCCTCGACGCTGGTGGCCGTGTCGAACGTCTGGCCCTTGCTGGTCGCCTGGATCTTGCCGGCGCGCAATAGCGACAGTACGAGCAGGCGCACCACTTCGAAGTCCCAGCCGAACGGCTCCTTGGCGAACTCGTCGGTGAGGTAGCGGCCACTCGCGGTGTCGCCGTAGTTGGCGCGTTCCTCGATGCGGTTGAGGATTTCTTTCAGCGCGCCGCTCTCGGTGCGGAAGACGGTCTTGCCCTTCTCGTCGCGCAGGAGGCCGAGAGCGCCGAACACGCCGAGCAGCCCCTGCAGGTTCTCAGCGATGAACAGGGCATCGGTGCCCTTCTTCACATCCGCCGCCTTGGCGGCCGCTTCCTTGAAGCGGTCGAAGACCTCTGGCAGCACGGCGCCGAGCACCTCGGCGGCTGTCTTGCCCACGTCGACGGCGCGGTCGGTGGGGCTGCGGTCGTTGCCCCGAAAGTAGATGCGGCCCGAGAGGGCTGCCGCGCGCAGAAGGCGGCGAAGCTCGCCCTCGTGGCGACGCAGGCGAACGCGCTCCTCGGCAATGAGCGCCGGGGTATCCTCGCCCTTCGTCTCGCGCTCCTTGCGGGCGAGCATCTCCTTGCTGCGGAACAGCTCGACGGTCTCGCGATCGATGACGTCGGTCAGCACGACGGCCCAGAAGACGTGCTTGCGCTCCTGCTGGCTGCGCGTGCGCAGCTCGGCGGCCAGGCCGTCGAAGTCCTTCTCGTCCTCGGCGAGGTGGACCTGAAATATCATGTCGCCCACCGTGATCTCGCGGCCGTGAAAGGCGAGTCCTGCCTTGAAGGTCTTGGTATCGAGGAGCGTGTGCGAGGGCTGCGGCTGCCAGAATCCCGAGAGCACCTCTTGGTAGAGCCGGTGGGAATCGCCGGGCTTCGGGCTGATGCCGTTGCGCAGGCGCTCCCAGTCGTCCTCGGCGGGCGTGGGGATGCGGTAGCCGTCATCGCCGTGACGCACCTGATGGGCTGCCTCGAGCGCGCGCAGGGCTTCCTTCACGGACGCGAGCTGCGAGTCTCCGCCGACGCTGTCATGCAGGGCCGCAGCGATGTTCTCGACGCTGCGGTGGACGCTCTTCACGTACTGGAGGAGGCAGATGACCTTGGCGACGGGCTGCGAGAGTGGGTGGTCGACCAGCTTCGAGATGGCGGCGATCTTCGCGCGTACCTCAGAGCCGATGTTCCCCTCGACGAGATCGTAGACATGATCGAGACGCACGAGGTCGCCGAGCGCGCCGTCGGCGAGGTTTACGGCGGGGTTGATGAGGAGCTGCTGCGCGAGCTTGATGATGGTGCGGTTCGCGCCGCCGACGTGCTTGCTCGCCCCGCCCTGCGTGCGCAGGCCCGAGACGACCTGGATGATGAGATCGATCTGGTACGGGAGCAGCGGGTAGAGGTCGATGAAGGCCTCGCGCGTCAGCTCGGGGAGCTTGATGTCGGCGGTGAACCGCGTGTGCTCGGTGAGGCGGCCACGGTGCTCGTCGAAGAGCCTGCCGAGCACAGTCTGCGCGCCAGCGTTCTTCGAAAGAACACGGCGGCTCGTGACCTCTGAGATGTCGCTCGGTTCAAGGTGGACCTGCAGCGGGAAGCGGTCCATCAAGCGGGCGAGTTCGATCCTCTTGTCGTCGAGACCCGAGACGAGCTCGCCGAGCTTTTCCTGCGAGGTGACGACGACCCAGTGCTTGCCGCGTCCTTTCACGCCAAGCTGCTGCACGATGGCCTGCAGGTCGAGCATCTTCTGGACGTCGCGCGCGACGAACTGGCCGACTTCGTCGACGACGAACATCAGCGAGAGTCCGGGTTTGCGACGCTTCATCAGCTCGCCGGCACGTTCGGCCAGCTTGCCCGGCGTGATGTCGGTTTTGTTCTTGACGGCCTTCACCCACGAGTCGGCCATCGGGTAGGTGTCGGGGTCGAGGCTGTGCAGCACGCGGCTCGCCTCGGAGAGCGCGAAGGCGACCTTGGTCTTCTCGGTTGCCCAATTCTTCCCGAACAGGCGCTTGTACTCGCCCTCGAACTTCTGGAGCTGACCCTTCTCCTCGAGGCCAATCTCCAGCTCCGAGAGGTCGAGATCTTTCGCATAGCCAAGGCTCTGGAGGAAGAGCCCATACATGATCTCGGTGAGCGTCTGGTTGCCGCTGCGGATGCCCCGATCCGTCGAGACGTCGAAGACGACTGCGTGGGTTGGAATCTTCTCGTTGATGGCCTTGAGCAGGACCTGGAGCTTCTTGTCGCCCGCGCGTTCGGCGAAGCGCTCGGCGGCGGACTCACCAGCCACCGTGCGATTCGCGACGGAGATGCCGAGCATCTTCGCAAAACTCGACTTGCCGGAGCCGAAAAAGCCCGAGACCCAGATGGCGATGCCCTCGTGCGGCTTGTTCGGCGTCTCGCGGTAGGCGTCGAAGACGTCGATGTAGTGCGTGCGGATCGCATCCGTGACGACGTACTCGGCGATCTCGTCGCGAATGATCTCTTCGTCGGTCTGGTCGACCTTGATGACCTCTTCGATGCGACGGTGGATGTCGTTCGCAAACAGGATCTTGATGGGCGTCGTCATCGTCATGGTCCTCAGAGCTCTCAGAAGATCTTCGGGCGGTAGTTGTGCTCCGCGTCGAGCACGCCCATGAAGCGCAGGCCTGCCGCGCCATCGAGGTCGCCTGGGTAGAAGAGAACGGTGGGCACGTGGATGCGGCCCTTGAGTTGCTCGAGGAGCGAGAAGGCTCGGTACACGGGGAAGAGCGCGCCGGTGCGCAGGATGAAAACGATGTCGTGGAGCGGGTTGCCCTCTTCTGTAGAGAGCTGCGAGGCGACGAGGTCCACGAGCGACGGGTCGCCCTCCGAGAGCACCGCGTGAACTGTCTCGACGACCGTGTCCGTACCAAGCTCGCGCTCGACGTTGAACCACTCGGGCAGCAGGCGCTGGAGGCTCATCGCAGCGTCGAGGCACTGGGCCAGCGAGATGCGGCGGACACACTTGCCCTTCTGCGAGAGGCGCGTCTTGAGCAGCGTCACCTGCTGCCGCAGCGTGAACTCGTCCTCCGGGTTGTAGCGGAAGAGCGCGTAGGGCATGTCGTGGTATGCGCTGATGCGCTGTCGGGGATCGGACAGCTCGAGGACGGGCTCGAGATTTTGCTTCAGGCGTTGTTCGAGGTCGCTCATGCAACCATCCTCTCTGCGTATTCGCAGGTGCTCGCGCACGGTAGGGAGAGCTGCACGAGACTGCCAGCGACCTGGTATTCGAGCTTGCGGTACTGATGGAGGCGCAGGAGCTCGTGCTCGACGTCGGCGGGGTGCATCAGGAACAGGCGCCACTTGGGTGAGGTTACGAGCTTCGACGGGCTCAGCTTCTCGTCGCGCATCGCGTGGAGCAGGTAGAGGAAGCTTCGCTCCGGCAGGTGGAACGAGACGAACTCCTTGGCGATGGATCCGCGCAAGAAGCCGAAGTCGACGGCGATTTTGAGCAGGCCCGACGCGACGCGTTTGGTGGTCTGTTCGGTCCAAGCGTGTTTCGTCTTGCCTCCGCGCTTGCCAATCTCGCCCAGGTACTGGGTGACGTCCTCGGTGCGGACGCGGAAGGTGCCCTCCTCGTAGGCGGCGAAGAGCCAGGCTTCGAGGAAGTCGCGGACGAGGAACTCGTCGCGCGTCATGTGCCAGAGGAGCAGCGGCTTCCACTCGTCGACGGGCAGCCCGTGCTTCGCGAGGACGACGAGCGGGCGATCGCGGTCGACCGGGTCGAAGCGGCGGTTGAGCACCCTGGCAACGTCGCGCAACCACGCGGCACTGCTCGCGCCGATGAAGTTCTCCTCACGAAGGCGTTCGAGGTTCTGGCGTTTCGAACGCTCGAAGTTCCAGGCTGCGAACACCGCGTAGGTCTCGTCGATCATCGCGCCCTTCACGACGGTGAAAGACGAGGCTACGTTCGCGCGCGACCTGGCCTTCATGCCTCGGCCTTCCGGGCGTAGGGGACGGCAAGCGCCGAGGGCTCGCCGCGCGCGAAGCCGAGCGCTAGGAGCACGACGTCGGCATCGGTGCCGGAGAAGATGCCGGGCAGCGAGACGGCGCGACCCTCGGCCGAGCGCTTCAACTTGCCGTAGGCCTCGACGTCGCTGTCGGACACGAGTTCGAACGAGCGCAGGAGCACGGTGAGGTCCGTGCCCGAGAGCGACTCGAGCTTCTCGAAGAACGCGGTCCACTCGCTGGCGTGGTCGAGCCAGTGCTCCCAGCGCGCATCGAAGTCCGCCTCGATCGACTCAGGCAGGTGCCAGAGCGTGACGCAATTCGGGGGCTCGAAGACCTGCGTGCAGCGGTAGGCGGCGACCGCGAACACCGATCGCGCCTGCGCGAAGCGGTGCGTGCGCGGGAAACCACGCCGGAGGGCAGCAGCGCCGAGGCGTCCGAGCTGGCCCTTGGTATTCCACCACTTGGCAAGGTCCATCTCGCCGAAGCGGGCGACGACGAGGCGCAGCTTGAGCAAGCGATCGAGGTCGAGATCGATGGGCCCGGGTGGGGCGGGAAGGCAACTGATTGGTTGCATTAAGTCTACTGAATCACTTCTACCTGCCGCCCGTCGACGATCTCGGCGCCTACCAGCCTCACGATGCGCTCGTTGCCGGCGAGACCAGCCGAGATGTCGATGCTGGAGCCGTTGTCGCGTTCGAGCACGACCGGCACCATTTTGATCTTGTTGTCTTCCGTCACGACTCCAACGCGAACGCCTTGGGCGTCGTTCAAGAGCGCCGTGGGCGGCAGCTCGAAGACGCGATGGGGGCTCGGCAGAGTCAGCGCGACTTGTGCGTACATGCCGGCGAGAAGCTCGCCCTTTTCGTTAGGCACACGAATCTCGGTGGTCATGGTGCGCGAAGCCGAGTCGAGCGCACCGGCCGAACGCGCAACTTTGCCGTCGAACTCGCGACCGGGATACTCACGCACCGAGACCTTTGCCGGCACGTCCAACTTGACGCTCGGTGCGACGTCCTGAGGAACTTGCACGAAGACGCGCACCGGATCGGTTGCCGAGATTCTGAAGAGCGCCGAAGTGGGTGACACGAGCTGCCCTCGCTCGATCGTGCGCGAGTTGATGGTTCCTGCGAACGGCGCCGTGACGCGCGCGAAGGATTTGAGCTGCGTGAGCCTGCCCACGTTCGCGAGGGCCGCGTCGATCGCCGCCTGCGCAACTTTCACGTTGGCGTCGTCGACCTCCGACTGCGCCTGCTGCTTGTCCAGCTCCTGCTGCGACGCGACGCCTTTCGGCGCGAGCGTTTTGTAGCGCTCGAGATTCGTCTTGGAGAAATCACTGTTCGCCTTCGCTTGCACGATCGCCGCTTGCGCCTGCGCGAGCTGGGCACGCGCCTGATCGAGCTGCTGATCGACTTCGGGCGTGTCGATCTCCGCGAGGACCGCGCCTTCCTTCACCTTGTCTCCGATGTCGACGGCCCACGAGCGGATGTACCCGCTCGCCCGCGGATAGATCATGGTCTCCCGCAATGCCTGCACGCTGCCCGGAAGCGTGAGCGCGCGGTCGCTCGATTTCGGTTTCGGTGACACCACTTGCACGCGCAAGAGCGCGGTCTCGCGCGCCACCGTGTCCGCGACGAGCGCTTTCTGCGCGCGGTAGCGAGGGAGCCAGCCGAGGAGAAACCCCGCGCCGATCACCACGAGGGAAGCGACGCCGATCGCGATCGCCTTCCCCTTCGTCATCACCGCGGGCTTCGGCAGATCGAAGCCGAGCTGGCCCGCGTCTTCGGCGTGTTCATGCACGCCATGCGTGCCCGCGCCCTCTTCGTGTTCACGCTGCTCTTGCAACGATTCGTGACCTCGACTCTCCCGCGTCGTCATGCGGCCTCCACTTCGGCATTCAAGTCACGCGGCGCTTTGCGGCGCAGAATGCTGTACATCACAGGCACGAAGAAAAGAGTGGTCAGCGTTGCGAGCAGGAGCCCGCCGATGACGGCGCGGCCGAGCGGCGCATTTTGCTCTCCACCTTCGCCGAGCCCGAGCGACATCGGAAGCATACCGATGATCATCGCGAGCGCCGTCATGATGACCGGACGCAGGCGCGTCATGCCTGCCGCGAGTGCTGCCTCCGTTGCGTTGCGAAAGGCGCGCTGACCGTTCGCGAACGTGATGACGAGGATGCTGTTTGCCGTCGCAACGCCGACGCACATGATCGACCCCATCAAAGCCGGCACGCTCACGGTCGTATGCGTGAGAAAGAGCATCCACGAGATGCCGGAGAGAGCTCCAGGGAGCGCCATCAGGATGACGAGCGGGTCGAGCCACGACTGAAAATTCATCACCATGAGGAGGTAGACGAGCACCACGGCGAACACGAGGCCGACCGCGAGCCCGCGGAACGACGACTCCATGCTCTCGACCTGACCCTTGATGCGCACGTCCGTCCCTCGCGGGAAGTTGGGTCTCATCTCGTCGACGATGCGTTTGACCGAGGATGCAACGGAGCCGAGATCCGTCCCGTCCACGTTTGCTTGTACATCGTAAGTTCGGAGCGCGTTGTAGTGCGTGATGTTCGCGGGCCCTATCGTTCGCGATACGCTTGCGACGTTCGACAGGAGCTGCGGCACTTCGCCGGGGCCGACCGACAGCGGAGTCGCCCCGACGTCCGCGATCGAATCGATCTCTCGCTGAGGCGTCTGCACGGCCACGATGTATTGGATGCCGCGCTTGTAATCGAGCCAGTAGCTCGGCGACACCTGCGAGCTCGACGCGAGCGAGATGAGCAGATCGCTCGCCACGTCGCGCACCGTCAACCCTTGCAAGCCCGCCATCGTCCGATCGACGTCGATGCGGAGTTGCGGCGTGTCCAGCACCTGCGCGAGGCGGACGTCCACGGCACCCGGGATCTTCTTGATGCGCGCCGCGATCTTGCCCGCAACGGCGTTCGTTGCGGCGTCGTTGCCAATCGCGCCCACCACCTGGATACTGATCGGCGCAGGCAGTCCGAAGTTGAGCACTTGGGTCGAGATGTCCGGCGCGAGCCAGAAGAACGTCGTGTCGGGGTACGTGTCGTTCAAGACTTTGCGCAACTTGCGGACGAGGCCAGGCGTTGGCGGATGGTTCTCTTCGAGCGCGATCAAGATCTGACCGTCCGCCGGTGAGATCGACGTCCCTTCGCTGAGCGACAGATTGATGCCGCTGTAGGGCGTGCCGATGTTGTCGAGCATCGTCTTGATGTCGCGAGGCGGAATGACCGTCTTGATGGTGTTCTCGATGGCGGCAAAGCGCTTCTCACTCTCTTCGATGCGCGTGCCCGAGGGACCGCGCACGTGAAGTTTGATGAGACCGGCATCCACGCTCGGGAAGAAGTCTTGGCCGTTGAGAAGTAAGAGCGAGAGCGAGAAGAGCACGAACGCCGCGAAGCTCGGCACCACGAACCTGCGATGCGACAGGGCCCACGCAAGCCACGTTCCGTAGAACCCGCGCAGGTTGTCGAAGCCGCGATTGAATCCCGCGTGGATCCGACCAAAAATGGAGCGCGGCGCTTCGTTGTCGTGACCGTGGTGCGCTGCGACTTCCTTCTTGAGGAACATGAGCACGAGGGTCGGCACGAGCGTGCGCGACAAGAAGTAAGACATCATCATCGCGAAAACGACGGCCATCGCGAGCGGAACGAAGAGCGACTTGGCAGCTCCCGTGATGAACACCACGGGCACGAAGACGATGCAGATGCAGAGCGTGGAGACGAGAGCGGGCGTCGCGATTTCACTCGCGCTGTCGAGAATGGCCCGTGCGATGGGTTTCCTTTTCGCCGCGTTGCGGTGGAAGTTTTCGATCTCCACGGTGGCATCGTCGACGAGGATGCCGACGGCGAGCGACATCCCTCCGAGCGTCATGACGTTGAGGCTCTGACCTAGCGCCGCGAGCACGCTGATGGAGACGAGGATGGAGAGCGGAATGGAGATGATGACGATGACCGTGCTCCGCCAACTGCCGAGGAAGAGCAAGATCATCAGCGCCGTGAGCCCCGCCGCGATCACCGCTTCTTTGACGACGCCGTCCACTGCCGCGCGCACGAACAGCGACTGATCGAAGAGGAGCGAGACTTTGAGCTCCTTCGGCAGCTTCGCGAGCATGGACGGGAGCATATTTTTGATCTTCGCCGCGATCTCGAGCGTGCTCGCGTTGCCGTTCTTCAAGATGGACATGAGCACGGAGCGCTTGCCACTCACGTGCACCATGTTCGTCTGCGGCGCGTAACCGTCGCGCACGTTGGCCACGTCGCGCATGTAGACGGGCGCGCCATTGACCATCTTGATCGGAAGATCACCGATCTCCTTCGAGAGCTCGGGGCTCGTGTTGACGACGACGGGGTACTCGTTCACGCCCATCTTCGTGGTGCCGGTGGGCAGGATGACGTTCTGGTTGGCGACGGCGTTGTTCACGTCGCGCGGCGAGAGCCCCCATGCGTACAGACGCGACGGATCGATGTCGATCATGATCTGGCGCTGCATGCCGCCGTAGGGGAACGGAATCTGCGTGCCTCGAATCGTCACCAGATCGGTACGGATGAAATTCGAGCCGTAGTCGAAGAGCTGCTGCTCACTCAGCGAATCGCTCTCGAGCACGGCCTGCATGATCGGGACGTTCGACGCGCTGTAGCGGATGATGAAAGGAGGAACCGCGCCGGGGGGCATCTGTCGCAACACCACTTGCGAGACCGCGGTGACCTGCGCGGTCGCTGCCTCGATGCGCGCGCCCGGCTGAAAAAAGATCTTCACGACCGCGATGCCGGTGAGCGACTGACTCTCGATGTGCTCGATATCGTTGACCGACGTCGTGAGCAAACGCTCGTACGACGTGACCATGCGCCGCTCCATCTCTTCCGGCTGCAGGCCGCTGTAATTCCAGATGGCTGAGATGACCGGGATGTCGATGTCCGGGAAGATGTCGGTCGGCATCTCCGTGATGGAGAAGATGCCCATGATGAGAATGAGCATCGACATCACGATGAACGTGTAAGGGCGCGACAGTGCGATCCGTACCAGCCACATCATGGGCGCGTGTTTTCTCCAGCCCGGATATTCATGACGCGATTGCGGTAGAAGGCCGAGACCGCAGCGAAAAGGGCGCACGCCGTATCGCAGGACCGAGGCGTACTGTACGTACGCCGCAGGTCCGAGGAGCGCCGTACGCCCTTTGCAGCAAAGGGATCGGTTCTTCTACGCGGAGTCGTCATGAATCATCCGGACGAATCGTGAGATCGATGCGGAACGCACCGACTCGAAAGAGGCTCCTTTACTCCTAAGCAAGACCAGGAACAGCAAATTCAGTTGGGCCGTGCCTTTGGGCCGGTTATGGTGGCGGCACGCGATGCTCCCTTTTCTCCCCGTGCCGATGGATGTCGGGCAGCAAGGGTACGTACAGATTCGAGCCGAGGAGCGCGTGCGCACCGGCAACGACGTTTCGTCTGAAGAAACGGAGATCAACCCGCAACTCCGTTACGACGCGATCTGGGACGGCGGCCAAAGCCACTTCGTTGCGCTCTACCAACCTCGCCTCATCTTCACGAACACGTTCAGCAGCCCGGCGGACGTGGAGGATCCGAACAAGAAACCGTTTTCGCACTTGCACAACGTGGGCGTTGGTCTGGAGCTCATACGACCGCGCTGGCGCCTGTCGGCGTACCAGTTCGCCGCGTACGGCCCGGTCACGACGACGGCGCTCTTGGTGCAGGCGCCGTGGACGGGAGAAGGTCCTCCGCCGGATCCGAATCCGATCATCCCGTCCACGGTCGCGGCGCAATTCACGCTGCTCTTCTTGCAGTCGATGGTCTTCGTGCCGATCAAGATATCGCCGCGCGTCTCGATCACGCCGGGAGTCGTCTACAACGCGTTCGGCGGCGCCGACAACAACTCGCGCGTGACGATGGCGTACACGTCGGGCCCCGGGGCGACCCTCGCGCTCGAAGTGGCCGCAACGCAAAATGATCGGTTCACCACCACCATTGGCGCGGGCTTCGTGGGCACGTCCTTCGGCGACAATCGCAACGGCGGCACGATCTACCGCGCGGAAGCTTCGCAGGCGTACAAGCACTGGTTCTCGCGCGGCTTGTCGAGTGAGCTCTCCGTTGGCGGAACGTTCGCGGGCGACCAGATCTCCGGTTCCGCGATTTACGGGACGGGGTCGGCGGGCCTTTACTTCGACGACTACGGCGCGCCGAAGTATGCGCCCGGGGCCCCTCAGTTCCGCGCCGAGCAAGGCCACGGCAATCGCTTGCAGCTTGCCATCATTGCCAAGGCCATGCCGTGGATCGACCTCTTCTCCGGCAATCTGGAGGAACGCGCGGTTGGCGTTCTTGCGATGAATTACACGGTGGATCGCACCCTTCTGAGGGTGCAGGGCTCGGCCGCGAAGGTGTTCAACACGCCGAACACGGTCGCCAAGTACTCCATCGTGCAAGCCGAGGGCGGGCTGCGTTACCGGTTCTCGCCAACATTCTCCGCTGACGGCGGCGTCCGCTTCGGCGCCCAAAGCATCGACAACGCCATCCGCTACGACAAGACAACGGAAGTGATGGTGTTCGCGGGATTGCTGTGGGCACCCTTGCCGGCGAGGTTTTAGCGCGTTGACGTTGACGTAGTCGGCGACGGCGACGTGAACGACTCCCCCGCCCGCGCCGCCTCCAGGGGAACGCGTGATTGGGGCCTCTTCGTCATCACGCACGCGCACGTCCGATGACGACTTCAACGACCACATCATCGAGACCCCGGTCGTCAAGGCTTCGAAGAGGTTGCGGGTGCGAGCGGCCGTTCCGTGGTCAGGCCGCTCCGGAGAGCATTCCATGGATTACGTTTGTTTCGATTGTCGAGGCAGCGGTTTCGACCCGATAACGGCGACTGCGAACGCTGCAATGGTTCGGGCTTCGAGCCGACACATCCGGCGCACGCCGATCGCGAGGCACGTATTCTTGCCAAGCTCGGCGAATACGTTTGCGCAAAGCGCGCTCGAGAAGCGTCATAACACTACTGCCGGAACTTCGTTCCGGGCTGCGCGTTTCCGCTATGCGGAAACCAGTCGTGTTCCCTTGTCTCAAGGGGGCACGGCGCCCCCTTTTGCCCGCTTTCGCGGGCAATTCACCCCTCCGAAAAGCCGCTCCCGCGGCTTTGCTAGCACTCCTGCCGGAATACTTCCGGCAGGAGTGCGAACAGTCTTGCCGCGATGCAGTGGGTGCGGGCCTTCCCCGTTCGTGCGCAGGAAGGCGCGCGCCCTGGCGCGCCTGACGAGCACGTGACAAGGGGAAGGCGGCCATGGCAAGCCGTAGGCGTAGCCATGGCGGATGGGGCCACAACTAACGCCATCCGCTACGACAAGACAACGGAAGTGATGGTGTTCGCGGGATTGCTATGGACCCCCCTACCCGCCAGATTCTGATGTATCCAATCTTGCGGCTGCACGGCCCGCGTCGTCGGTCGGCATCGCTCAAAATACGTGTAGTATTCCTCGCTCAGCCTTCCTAGCCGCGGGCCGTTCGCTCGCAATCTTGGATACATCACACCTTTCACGCTTCATACGTATTGGGTTATTGTCGCGCGATCTTGCGGATTTTGTTGCTCCCCTGGTCGGCAACATAGATCACGCCGCTCGGATCCATCACCACGCCAACAGGGCAATTGAAGGTTGCCGTGTCGGCGGGGCCGTCGACGGCGTCAGCTATGCCTGTTCCCGCAATCGTTGTGACTTCGCCGTCTAGCGTGACCCTGCGCACCGCGTTGTTGCCGCAGTCACCCACCAAGAGGTTGCCATTTGCGATCGTGACGCCCTCCGGCGCATTGAACGCAGCTTTGGTGCCCGTGCCGTCGATGACAAGTCCAGCGTCACTCGATCCGGCCAGCGTGGTGACCCAGTTGTCGGCGATTTTACGGATATCGCTGTGCTCGGTCACGTACAAATCCCCATTCACGTACACGACCCCCTGCGGGCCGTTGAAAGTTGCACTCAATGCCTGACCGTTGGTGTTGCCTGGCACACCGGTGCCCGCGATGGTGGTGACGTTACCGTCCGGATCCACCATTCGGATCTTGTGGTTGTCCTCCTCGACAACATAAATGTTCCCCGAAGTCGTATCCAACGTCAGACCCAACGGGGAGCTAAAGCTCGCCAAAGAGCCCTTGCCATCGGAATCGCCCGCATCGCCCCCGCCAGCCAGCGTGCTGACCTGACACGTGGGGGTGCGAGTGATCTTGCGAATGGCATTGCCCGCGATATCGGTCACATAGAAGTTGCCATCCTTGTCCACAGCAATGCCATAAGGATTGTTGAAGGTTGCGTTCGCACAGGGGCCATCGGTTACGCCCGGTTCGCCCTTACCTGCGTACGTACTGACCGTACCGTCAACAACAGCAACTTTGCGGATCATGTTGCTGTTCGTGTCGGCGACGTAAAGGTCGCCATCGGATCCGATGACGATCCCAGATGGAAGGTTGAAAGTCGCCTCCAAGCCGGGGCCGTCCGTGCCACCCCATTTGCCCGTGCCCGCCAGCGTTGAGACGACATAGCCACCGTCTACGCCAACTTCGGGAACGCTCGGCTCGTCCGGAAGTCCAGTCTCGGGTGCGTTGGACTCGGGTGCGCTCAAAGGCACGTCGACTCCCGTGCACCCCATGGCGAGCAGCTCGATCCCCGTGCACACCACAGCGAACAGCGCCAAAAAGGCAAGACTGCGAGCGTGATTCATCTAGGCCTCCTATCGGTGAACAAGACAACGATTCTCACCCCAGTCTCGGTCGGCCGCAACAGCTACGAGCCGCTCCTCACACGCAGAAAGGGCTTACTGTGGCGGATGGCCTCATCTAAACAGCTTGTTTGCGATTCTTTATCAGCCTGAAGACTGCTTTCACATCGGAGAGGCGGACGACGCCGGAGACAATGGCAAGTACGCCATACAGTAATACATCCGCGCTGAGACGAAGTGCGGGGTGCATTCCAATTCGCCGAAGTTGCCAATCGGCAAGACTGACGACAACGCAAATACCGAGTGACTTGAGCATCGACATCGCGCCTCGGCGATCGAGCGCGCGGCTGCGCAGAAAGCCGAGGAACACGAGGATGACGGCGAGCTCGCGGAGCGACAGCGCCATCGCTACACCCGTGCCCGCGCTGCCGGGACGAAGCGGCGACGAAGTGATGGGTACGGCAATCATGATAAAAACCGGCAAAAGGACGAGACCGCCAACCGACACGAGCATGATGGTCCACGACCGATCGAGGATCATGAGCGCCAGCCACAAAAGCACGTTCGCGTAGGCGAACACGAAGGTCGGCGCAAGCCATATCAGGCTGCTGGTCGATGGCAGGAATGCGTCTTTGATGGTGATGTGAATCCAAAACTCTGCGCCGAGAGCAAGCAAAAGCGTCAGCGGAAGCGAGATGACGAAAACACCCTCGAAACCGCGCCGGAGAATCTTGAAAAATTCATCTTCGCTGCGTGCCTTTGCGCGGCTCATCATCGGAATGAGCACGCCGCTCATGATGGGCGAAAGCAGCATCGACAGGTTGGCGATCTTACGTGCAGCGCTGTACCAGCCGACCTCCGGGGAGCTCGCAGGCATCAGTTCGCGCAGGACGACGACGTCGATGCTCGAGCCGAGCTGGACGGCGATGTCCGCGATGAAGAAGGGGATCGAAATCTTGAGAACTTCGCGCGTTGTTTTCGCGTCGAGCCGCAGCTCGAGATCGATCGCGTTTCTCGTTGCAAAGAAAAGAAAAGCTGCCTTGAAACCTTCGGCAAAGATCAGCGGCAACGGCAAGACCCAGAACGGCGCCTTCAGCGTAACGGCCGCGAACACTCCTCCGCCCCAGAAGATCTTGGCGACGACGTTCGCCACCGCGAGCCCCGAGACCTTCGACGCTGCCTGGAGCGTTTTTTGGAAGGTCTGATTGAGTGCGTAGAATATGTAGGCGATGCCGAATAAACCTCCGGCGATTTGCTCTTCGGGCTGCTTCGAATGAAGCGTGTAAGAGCCGTAGGCGATGAGCGGAACGAGCATCATCGCGCGCGCCAGCATCACGCCGAGAAAAAATTCGCTCGCGTGCTTCGGCCGGACAGCAATCTCGCGCTGGATGTACGTGTCGACACCAAGGGTCAAGAACACGGACATCGACAGGGCGAGCTGCTCACCGTAGTTGAAATATCCAAAGAAAACGGGGCCGAGGTACTTCGGTAACTTGAAGGTAACGATGAGCGTCACGGCCCACGTGAGGATCATCGACGCGGCGAGCTTCAACCCGTTGCGTAACGCAAGGCTGCCTTCGTGTGCGGCGTGTTGCGAGACGTGTTTGTCGTGAGGCGCTTGGTCCATGATCTCCTGCGCCGCAGCCTCCTCGGGCTTATCCACGATCATGAACGACATAAACTACCAGCTCCCACGGCTCGACGTCACCTGACTGTCCTGCTGCACGCAATTCACGTTTGGTTCCGAAGACCCTACGTGGACTCCGAAACACCGGTTCAGGTTCGCCATTAGGGATCGCTTCACATCCAAACCGCGCGTAGCATAGCGTTTGTGCAACTCGTTCCTGGCTCCCAGCTTGGAGTCTACGTCCTCCAATCGATGCTGGGTTCGGGCGCATTTGGTGTCGTGTGGCTTGCAAGCCGCGCGGACGGAATGCGCGTTGCGATCAAGGTGCTGCACCCCGAAGCCGCAGTTTCGAGAGAGAGCGTGGAGCGCTTCCGGCGCGAAGCATGGGCGCTCTCGCGTATGCAAAGCCCGCACATCGCGCGAATGTACGAGTTCCTGACGGGCCCTCCGTTCGGCATGGCATTGGTCATGGAATACGTCGAGGGGGAGCTCCTCTCCGAAGTGTTCAAGCATGGCCGATTCTCGGTGGAAGACGCCGTCGGCCTCGGGATTGGAATCCTGAGCGGCGTGGCTGAAATGCATCAATTTGGCATCATTCATCGCGATCTAAAGCCCGAGAACGTGATCCTGCGGCCTGACTCCCACGGGTGGCATGCGGTCATCTTCGACTTCAATCTGAGTCGAATAAAAAACGACTTATCTTCAAGCAGCCTCACCGCGATGCACTCAGCCATCGGCACCGTGCCGTACATGGCGCCCGAGCAGCTCGTCGACGCACGCCGCGTGGTCGAGAGCTCGGACGTGTACTCCGTCGGAGCGATCCTCTATCGCGCCGTGTCTGGGGCACCACCCTTCGGCACGAAAGAGAGCCTCCGCGACAAACTCCAGCACGAGGCCCGCCCACTCGATACGGGCAGGTCGGACAAGGTGGCGAAGGACTTCGAGCGCATCGTAGGACTGGCGCTGCGACGAAAGCCCGCCGATCGTTACGCAAAGGCAAAAGGAATGTTGGACGAGCTTCTTCGGCTCGTCCCAGGAGCAGCAGGAAAATAGCGAATGGCGGCCGACGGAGCATCCACGAACAAGTCACAGGCGGTCAAGCTCACGGAGATTGCGACGAGCGCAAAGGCGCGCATCGGCGTGGTCGTCGCAGCGCTTGCATTCTACACGTTGTTCATCTTTCGAACGAGCTTCACCATCGGCGGCACGCGCTACTTCGTGCTCTTCGAAGATGCGATGATCTCGATGCGCTACGCACGCCACCTGGCCGACGGCCATGGGTTCGTGTGGAACATCGGTGAACCGCCCATCGAAGGATTCACGAATCTGCTCTGGGTGCTCTGGATGGGCGTGGCCCACGTGCTCGGCTTGTCGGAGTCGAAGATCTCGCTCTTCATCATGCTCACGGGCGTGGCCATCCTCCTTTCAACGGGCCTCGTCGTCTCGAAGATCGCGCGCAAGATCACGACGGCTCCGTGGGTGCCCGTCGCCGTGCTCGCGGCCACGCTCTTCAATTACCCCCTCGTCTTCTGGACGTTGCGCGGCATGGAGGTCGGCGCCCTCGCGCTCTTCGTCTACACGATGCTCTGGCTCGCGCTCGAGAACGAAGACGAATTCAGCGTCCCGCGCTCGATCGCGATGGGCGCGCTCACCGCGGGCGCGCTCCTCATTCGCAGCGACTCCGTCGTGCCCGTTGGACTCATATGCCTTTACGGCTTTCTCACGTGCTCACGCCGCTGGCTCTTCGCCGTATGTGTCGGCGCGTTCGGGGTGGCGGCGGTGGGCGGGCAAATGCTCTTCCGCAGAGCCTATTTCCACGAGTCCTTGCCGAATACCTACTTTCTCAAGCTTTATAAAATCTCCACACTCGCGCGCATCAAGCGCGGCGCGTTCGTCGCCCTCGAAGTGCTCGCCATGCACCTCGCCGTGCCCATCGCCGTCGTGTTCGCAAGCGTCACAGGCATTCGAACGGATTTCTACAAGGACAAGTCTCTTCGCCGTCAGGTCTTGCTCGGCACGCTCTTCGTCGCGCAGATCGGCTACGCCATCTACGTCGGGGGCGACGCGTGGGAGTGGATGCTCTACGCGAATCGCTACATGTGCGTCGGAATGCCGGCGCTCATCGTGCTGGTCGCCGTCGTGCTCGCGCGCCTCGTCGACAAGTCAAACAGCGTCTCGCGTGCCTCGTTCGCGAACAGGTTCTCGGTCGGTCTCATCGCTGCGGGCCTGCTTCTCGCCCTGCTGAATGTCTTTGCGAGAAAGTTCCCCGAGCAGGGCATCGCCGCAACCATGGTCTTCAGCAAGAAGGCCTTTGCCATCGGCGCTGCCCTCACCTTCGCGGGCTTGCTCTTGCGGCTGCGCGACACGCGCCTCGGCATCAGCGAGGGACTCGTCGGGCTCCGCCGTCGTCTCAGCAGCACGCAGACCACGCTCGCGGCGCTCGTGCTGATGGCCCTCGTGTGGCTGCCCGCGCAGCTCTTGCCCCTCGGGCAGTGGGTCACGCAGAATGCTGCACAGTACAAGGATGAGGCGAATTACACCCGCCTCGGCTTGCTCATTCGCGAGAGCACGCCACCCGATCTGCGCATGGCCGTCGCTGCCGCCGGTGCCGCGCCGTACTTTGCAGAGCGCCCCACGGAAGACTTGCTAGGCAAGAATGATCGTCACGTCGCCAAGCTCGCGCCGCGCGGCGTCTTCTCACCCGGCCACGACAAGTGGGATTACGAGTACAGCCTCGGCGAGCGCGGGTCGCAGCTCATCGTCGAAACCGTCGACGTGGACGAAGCTTCCGAGGCGTACATCGAGGGACTCGGCTTCGACACGCTCGACAACGGCATGCGCCTGCGAAAGAGCGCTCCGGTCGCTCGCAGAGACGTGCTCGGTCGCGAAATGGTCGACGGGGCAACGCTCTCGGCGTCGCTCTCGGAGCTCGGCAAGACGCTTCCCGCAGGCTTGAAGGGCATCGACCTCGTGATGATGCTCGCGTTCGGGCTCGTCATCGGCGGAGCGGTCCGCGGCATCGTAAAAGACTGGGAATCGTACGCCACGCTCGAACCTGAAACGGAAGATCCAACGACAGACTTGCCGTATCGGACCATGGAGCAAGAGGCGGTAGATCCAACCGCAAAGGCAGCCCTCGCCGGCGCGGACGCGCGCGCGATCCCCGTGCTCGACGGCATGCGCGGCATCGCCGTGATCCTCGTCCTCGTGTTCCACTTTGCTTGGACGTTCCCCGGCGACGACGCGGCCGCCGCAACCACGTTCATCGACAAGGTCGCCGTACGCGTGCACGACTTGATCTGGTCGGGCTGGACGGGCGTCGATCTCTTCTTCGTGCTCTCCGGTTACCTCATCACGCGCGGCCTCGTGGCACCATCGAAGAAGCCGCTCGGCACGCGCATGAAGATGTTCTGGATGCGCCGCGTCCTGCGCATCTTCCCGCTCTACTACGCATTCATCATCGTCGGCACGATCGCCGGCCTCCTCGTCGGCGCCAGATGGATTCCGGGGCTCTCGTACTGGCTGTACATGCAGAACTACGCGCTCGCGTTCAACCCAGACGTCCTGCGCTGGACCGCACACTTCTGGTCGCTCGCGATCGAAGAACAATTTTACTTCATCTGGCCGATCGTCGCGCTCATGGTCCCGCGACGAAAACTCATCCCGACCTTTCTCGTGCTCGTGCCGGCGGTCGTTCTGCTCCGCAGTCTTCTCATCTTCAAAGGCATGCAGCTCCCCGGCGTGGGCTCGCTCTTCCCAGACGCCGAAGGCGTCGCAAAATTCGTGTATCGTGCAACCTTCACGCGCGCCGATGGTTTACTCCTCGGTGCGTTCGTGGCGGTCACCCAACGCGAAGTCACGCACCCGGTGTCGATCGCATGGCGCCGCCTGCGCCTCCCCGTCTTCATCTCGACGGCGTGCGCCTTGCTCGGCCTGTACGTGCTCGGGCACGGTCTGAACGACTACGATCGCCGCATGATGAGCATCGGCTACTTCGCCCTCGCGCTCTTCTTCGCGAGCGCGATCTCGCTCTGCGCGGACGGCGCGATCCGCGCGCGGACGCGTGCGGCGCTGTCATGGAAGCCGCTCGTGGCGTGCGGGAAAGTCAGCTACGGCATGTACGTCTTCCACTGGCCTCTCGTTGCTTGGCTCGTGCCGCGGCTCGAAAAGATGCAGACCGGAATGAGCGTGGCGTTGCAGATGGCGCTCAATCTTGGCGTCATCGTGATCGGCAGCGTCATCGTCTACGTCGCGGCAACCATCAGCTTCCGTTACTTCGAGACACCGTTCTTGAAGCTCAAAGATCGGTTCCACGGTTGAACGAGATCAAAGCCATGAGTGTTCTTCTTCTTGGGGCGGACTACTACGGGACGCTGGCTGCCGCGCGCTGCTACGGGAAGAGCGGGATCTCGGTCGCCATGGCCGACGACAACCGAAGCGCGCGCGGGCTGTACTCGCGGTGGGTCTCGCAAAAGCTCTCGCACCCATCGATGGCGGAGCCGGCGGCGCTCATCGACTGGCTCGTGCACTTTGGCGAGCGAAACCCGGGTACCCTTCTCTACCCGCCAAACGATCATCTCTCATGGCTCTTCGCCGAAGAGCGCGAGCGCCTCGGCAAAGTGTTTCTCATGTACTCGCCAGCGGAGGACGTGATCATCACGTTGCTCGACAAGGCGCGCCTCCACGCGGCTTGCGCGAAGGTCGGTATCGACGTTCCCGAAACGTACGAACTCGGTGCACGGGGCTCGAACGCGCCCGTCATCGACAAGCTTCATTTTCCCGTGCTCCTCAAGCCGCGCACGCAGATCTTCATGGAGGGTGGGGTCAAAGGGATCATCGTTCAGGACGGTGCGTCGTTCGCCTCGGAGCTCGCGCGCTACCAATCCTTGGCACGGTTCAATCGTGTGCTCACCGATCGCCATCCCGAGATCACGGAGCCCATGGTGCAGGAGTATTTGACCGCGGCGGAGACGAACATCTTCAGCATGTCGGGCTTCGTGTCGGAGGAGGGCGATTTCGTCGCGCGCGCCGCCATGAAAGTGCTTCAGCGTCCGCGCAAGGTTGGCATCGGACTATGCTTCGAGGGCCGCGAGATCGAACGAGATCTCGCGGACAAGCTCCGTGCATTGTGCAAGGAAGTGGGCTACTTCGGAGCCTTCGAATCCGAATTCATCGTCAGCGGTGACAGGCGCTTGCTCATCGATTTCAACCCGCGCTTCTATAGCCAGATGGGTTTCGACGTCGCCCGCGGTTTGCGTCTGCCCATCCTCGTGGCGCTCGCGGCGCGCGGCGACCGCACGGGCCTCGAAGAGGAGCTCGCGCGCGCGCGAGCGTGGGAGCCCACGGGCCGCGAAGTCTACTGCCACAAGACCATGCTCGATCTGGTGCTCACGCTTCAAGGCCTCTCCGGCGAGATGTCGCGCGAGGACGTGAAGAAGTGGCGTCGCTGGGTCTCGGTCAACCGCGTGACCGACGCCGTGCGCGATCGCGACGACCGGAAGCCCGCCCTGGTCGACGCTGCGCAGTGGGTGCAGCACTTCGCGCGTCACCCGCGAAGCTTCATCCGCAACTTCGTGTTCAACAAATAGCCATGAGCAAAACGCGCATGAGCAAGATCACAGATTCGTTCGAGCAACGTTTTGGCAGTGATCCGTGGGTCACGGTCATCATCGCAACCTACAATCGAGCAGACTCGCTGAGGCGTCTGCTCGAGCAATTCGATCGCCAGACGCTCGATCCATCCCATTTCGAAGTGATTGCCGTCGACGATGGCTCACAAGAAGTCGTGGGCGACAAGCTTGCCGATCTCGAGACCCGCTATGCCTTGCGCATCGAGCGGCAAGCCAATAGCGGCGCCGCCGTCGCTCGCCAGCACGGCGTCTCGCTCGCGCGCGGCAAAATCATCGTCGTCATCGATGACGACATGCAGATAAAACCCGACTTTCTCGAGCGCCATCTTGACAAGCACGATGGTGACGACACCGTCGTTCTCGGTCGCCTCCGCCCCGACGCGCACCTCGCGGAGATGCCGCTCTTCGAGCGATTTTACGCGCGCACGCTCGCTCGCAACGGCGACGCGTTCGCCTCCGGTGAAGAGCCCGTCCGCGGCCACAACATCTACACGGGCAACGTCTCTTTCCCGCGCGATCTCTTCATGCGCGTCGGCGGCTTCGACCCGCAGTTTCGCGCGCTCGAGGACGAGGAGATCGGCATCCGCTTCGAGAAGGCCGGCGCGCGCTTCGCCTTCGCGAACGATGCGGAGAGTATGCACGGATCGGACTGGACCTCGATGAGGAAGTGGATGGAGCGCTCGTTCCGCGACGGCGTCTACCAGACGAAAGTCGCGCACAAACACAAGGACCACTTCGAGAGCCAGCCGTGGCGTCACTGGGCGAACATCAATCCCATGTCACGCCCCATCCTCGCCTTCGGCATCGCGTCGCCCAAATCCGCCGCAGCGCTCGCAAACGCCGCCATCCGCACGGCGGCGGCGTTCGACAAGATCGGCCTCGAACCCGTCGCACTCGCGGGCGCCACGTTGGTGTACGGCATCCAGTATTACCGCGGTGTCCGGGCCGAAACGGGCAGCGCACTCGACACCCTGCGCGAGTACCGCGAATTCAAACGCGGCATGAGCATGCTTGGCCGCGGCGAGAGCAGCGGCGGCTCGTCTTTCAAGAAGCTCGTGGCCGACATCCGCGAAGACAACCGGATGATCCGGTTTTACCAGGACAAATATGACGGCCGCGTGGGAGAGGGTGCGCTCGGCGCGAACGCGAGCCCGAAGGAGCTCGTAGGCGACGGCATTCGCAAGATCGGCTACCAAATCATGGTCGCGTACCGCATCATGCGGTTCCTCCGCGATGCAGGGCTCATGCTCGGCGCACAGTTCATGTCACGCCTCATCCGGCATGCCTTTGCGTCCGACATTCATTGGGACGCGGAGCTCGAGCCCGGCATCGTGATCATCCACGGTTTCGGCCTCGCCATCAGCTACGCAGCCAAAGTGCGCACGGGCTCGATCCTCTTCCAGAACATCACGCTCGGCTACGGGCTCGATCCCGACACGAAAATCCCAGGCGCGCCCGTCATCGAAAAGAACGTGCACATCGGCGTGGGCGCAACCCTCTTCGGCCCCATCACGATCGGCGAGGGAACGAAGATCATGGCCGGATGCGTGATCAACCACAGCGTGCCACCGCGATCGATCGTCGAGGCTTCCATTCCTCACATCAGCGCGCGGGGGACTCGGAAGCGATCTTCTGACGATGCGCCCATTTAAAAAAACCGCTTTCAAGTTGACGCGAGGTCGAGGCGGGGCCGAGGAGCGGACCGGAACAGCCTTGAAGGCTTTGAGGACCGCACCGCAGGCCCCGACGATGAGATCGCGGCAAATCGAAAGCGGGAAACGTGTATGATGGGTTGGCTATGTCGACCCGCTCGTTTGCTTCGTGTGCGCTGATCGGTACGTTCGTCGTTGTCTTTGCAGGCGGAGGATGCGGCTCATCGGGGCCGTACGTGTGGGCCGGGAATCTTCCAACACCGACGGGATCGTCGAGCGACGTCATCATCAACGACGGCGACACGGTGAACGTGCGCGTCTTCAATCAAGATCCGCTCTCCACGCGCGAGAAAGTCCGAGTGGACGGCAAGATCTCCATGCCGGTGATTGGCGAGGTCATGGCGCGCGGCAAGCGCCCCGCGCAACTTGCCAGTGAAATCCAGGAGCGCCTCAAGGCCGTCGTCGTTGCCCCCTCCGTCTCGGTGACGATCGAGCAGGGAGTCGAACTCAAGGTCTCGGTCGTGGGCGAAGTGCGTAACTCCGGTGTTTTTCAACTCGATCCCGGCGCAAATGTCTTGCACGCGCTCGCCGCTGCTGGCGGTCTCAACGACTACGCCGATACCGATAAGATCTTTGTCATTCGTAAATCGCTGCCGCAACGCGTTCGATTCCGTTATTCTGATTTGCGAGCAGCCGATCCAAAGAGCATTAAGTTCACGCTTCAAGCTGGTGACGTGATCGTCGTCGAATAAAGTCGAATAAAGGGTAGAATGCTTCGTATCTTAAGAATATCGTCTCGGATTAGTATTCGTGTTGTTGGTTTTGCGCTCGTGGCGCTCGCCGCGAGCAGCAGCGGTGGCTGCGGAGGAGGAGGCGGCGGGGGAGCTGGCTCAACGCAGATCACGGGCAGCATCGGTTGCGACGACGGCGGAGGCACGTCACCTGGAACAACCTCAAGTGGCATCGCCGCAGGAACCGCTACGAGCAAGTCACTGACGGTCAACGGGCAAAATCGTACGTACGTGCTCTACACACCGAGCACCTACGACGGGAAAACGCCCTTTCCGGTCATTCTCGCTTTCCACGGCGACGGCGGTGATGGCGCAAGCCTGCGCGCTTGGTTCAACCTGGAGCCCACGGTGGCCGAGCAGGCAATTATCGTTTACCCCGACGGAATCAATGGAACGTGGGATATCGATGATATCGCTGGGCTCACCAACGACGTTGCATTCGTGGATGCCATCCTTGCTGATTTGAATAGCAACATGTGCATTGCTCAGCAGCGGCTCTACGCAACAGGCATCTCGCGCGGCGCGTATTTCACCAACCAGATGGTCTGCCGGAGCAAGAACACGTGGAGAGCCATCGTGACCCACGCGGGCGGCGGCCCGTATTCAGCGATCGATGCGGACGAATACGATTCGAAGGGCAACTTAAAGTGCACAAACCAACCGCTCGCTGCGCTTCAAGTGCATGGCGACGCGGATGACGGTGTGGCTGTAAGCGAGGGGATGAAATCGCGGAGTTTCTGGTGCGATGTCAACGGTTGCCAGGGCTGCACGTCGGAGTGGAAAGCCTCCCCGGATCCCACTCAGCCCGTGAGCCCCTCGCCATGCATGACCTACGCGGGGTGCTCAAAGCCTGAAGTATGGTGTGAAATTCCCGGCCTCGGACACACGTTCTGGGACCAGGCCCCACAAGTCACTTGGGGTTTCTTCTCGCAGAACTAAGAGCGTGTTCTACAGCCGTTGCGAGCGAATCGAGGCTAGGGCGGAGCGCGAGCACCGGGCGGAACAGGCGTTGATGCCTTTGAGCACGGAGCGCAGCGCCCAACCGACGCATCGATTCGCGCAGCAGGCTGCCCTACACGCTCTAAGTAGCCCTCTTAATGACGGGCGGAGGAGATAGGCAAGAGAATACGAAACGAGGTGCCGCCGCCGTCGCGCGGTTCGCACGAGATGGAACCGCCGTGCGCCTCGACGATCTGGCGTGTGATGGCAAGACCAAGACCCGTGCCTTCGCCCTTCGTGGAGAAAAATGGATCGAAGATACGCGAGCGCACGTCGTCGGGGATGCCGCTTCCGCGATCCTCCACCCGAGCGACGACGCTCATGCCCTCGGCATTCACGGAGACATCGACACGTCCGCCGTCGGGCATGGCCTCGCGCGCGTTGCGGAGCACGTTGAGCAACGCTTGCCGGATCTGTCCTTCGTCGAAGAGCGCAGGCGGAACGACAACGCCAATCTCGAGCGCGATTTCGAGCCCTGCGCGCTCCATCTCGGGCTTGGCGAACGCGACGATCTCGCGAATAGCACTCGCGAGATCATCGGCCTCCATACGAGGCTGAGGAAGGCGTGCAACACGCAAGTATTCCTCTGACAGGTGCTCGAGCCGCTGCACTTCGCGCGTGATCGAGCCAAGGAGAGCCTTCGCTTCGGCGGCGACGTTACTGGCCCCGAGCTCTTCTTCGAGCAGCTCGATGTTGAGCCCGATCGACGACAAAGGATTGCGGATCTCGTGCGTGACGTGTGCAGCCATCTTGCCAATCGCCGCGAGCCGCTCGTTGGCAACGGCGCGGCTCTGCGCGCGGCCAACGGCGGACACCATTCGCTCGAAGGCAGCGGCGAGCTGACCAATCTCGTCATCGCTCTCCGTCACGGGCTTCGGAGTCAGATCTCCACGCGCAACGGCCTGTGCGCGTTCGGTCACGCGCTCGAGCGGTCCCAGGATCCGCCGCGTATGCACCGCAACACCAATGCCGACCGCGAGAGTGAGTGCTGCAAGCAGCGCGAGCTGGAGGATGGCTCGACGCTCGCGCGCGCGTGTTGCCGAAGACAGATCGACCATCGCGCGATCGACGTGCTCGGTGAGAACACGCAGGCGCTTCTCACCATCGTGTTCCATCGCGCCGAGCTGCAAGAGTTCGCGATTGACCGCATCGCGGTCGCCTGCATCCAGATCGGAGAAGAGTCGATCGATGGAGCCTCTATCGGAGGCAAAGGACGCTTGCACCGCGTCGAGCTCGCCAATCAAATCGAGCGCGAGTCTCTTGGTCGCATCGTCACCAACGCTGCGGAGGTTCGTCATGGCCGCGCGCGATTCATCGAGCGTGACACGCCGCACGCTCGACAGCGTCTCGAGCACGACACGCATCGACAGCGGGTTCTTTTCATCCGGGATGCCGTCGACGAGTGCAGCCAGCGTCGACTGCACGGCACGGAGCTGGCCAATCTTGAGCGCAACGGGGACGTAACCCTTGGCGAGCTCGTCGCTGTCGTCGGCCGTACGCTTGAGTGACAGGGCCGAGTAACCGGCGGTGATCGCGAACGCGAGCAACGTGACGGCGAACGACGCGAGGATGCGCGCGGCAACGGTGCGCCGAGGCTTCATTGCACACCGAGCGCGCGCGCGATGACGGTGACGAGATCGATCGTCCTCGCACCCTGCTTGCGAAAGCTTCGCGCGCTCGAGGCGCATGCCGTGACCACCATCCCGCCGCCCTGCGCAGCGTGATCGGCAAGGCGTGAAGCGGTCATGGCCTTTGACACGTCGGGCATCGTCACAGGTAAGAGGCCACCCGCGCCGGAACATCGTGCATCCCTGTCACGTCGCGCGAACTCGTCGGGTGGGCGACCGAGTGCACGCGCGAGCAACGCGCGCGGACTGACTTCGGCAAGATCGCCGAGCCTTCGTGCATTTTCGCCGAGCACGCTCGCGCGTTCTGCGAAGCGCTCGATGGTGCGGATCGCGGCACCCGGCGCGACCCCCGCGGAGACGAGAGCGCTTCGCGCTTCGAAGAGCGTGGACGTCACGTCGTTCCTCTTGCCCCACGGCGTGATCGTCTCGCGAGGCTCGGCGTTCGATACGGGGCATGCGCTCCGACACAACGTCGGACAGAACACGCAGCGCTCGAGTGCTTCTCTATGCGCCTCGAGTGTGGGAAGGCGACGGAGAGCGCGCTCGTCAGGTCGGGCCACGATCTAGCGATATGTGAAACGTAAATCGTGATCGCAAATGCGGAAAACGTCGCCCTCGGCGATCTGCTTTCGCGCAATGCGCTGACCGTTGTACTCGACGCCGTTGGTCGATCCCATATCGACGATGAAATAAACGCCATTCTGATATTCGATCATGGCGTGTTGGCGCGACACGTTGGGGTCCTTCAAGGTCAAATCGCTCGACTGCTTGCCGCGACCGATGACGAATCGATCCTTGTTCACGCCGAATTTATCGCCGTGGTAGATGATGCTGAGCGGCGCGTTCGTGGGCGCTGGTACGCCGAGATTCGCGCCGTTGTTGTATCCGCTCGTTGCTGGGTTCGGCGGCATGACCGCCGGCGGCATGACCATACGACCGCCAGCCGGAGCTTGTGGAGGAGCGCCGAGCCGCGGCGCCTGCGGCGGAGATGGCGGGCGAGCAGGTGAACCGAGCGGCGATGTGACCGGGCGCACGGGTTGACCACCGGCGCCGCCCGCGGAAGTGCGCGGAGGAGGCGCAGGCAAACCGCCACCACGCGGAGGCGGAGGCGGAAGAGCGCCTGTATTACGCAAGGTTGCCGCGCGCGCGGGAGACGGAGGCACGGGCGCGGGCGGCGACGGCACGTCCGCGGGTCCACCTGCGCCACCTGCACTCGCGCCGCCGCCAGACTCCGCGCTTCGCGCGGCCGTAACCGGCGGACGTCCGGTTTGACCGCGCTGACGCGCATACTGCTTCATCGCCTCGTTGACGAGGTAGTCGACACTGCATTCGAGCTCGCGCGCCATCAGCTCGAACGTTTCCCAGAGCATGTCCCGGCATTGAAACGTTCGGGGGCTCTTCTTGTTGGGATCCGAGCTCATGATCGATTTTGCCCTTATAACGCCAAATCGAAAAGTATTGCGAATCCGCCTCTCTGCAAAGCAATTCTTGCAAAGCACCCCAAAAACCCGGACACAGCCTCAGAGCGTGTTCGACAGCCTGCTGCGCGAAATCGATTCGGCTTCGATGGCGCCTTCGGCGCTGCCCGGCCGCCTACGGCGGGACCTCAGGTGGACGCTGCGGTGCCTGCGCACGTACGACAACAAGTACGCTTGCGCGGGCTCCTGACTTCGCGGTGCGACGGCGTGTGCGTGTGCTATTTGCACACGCACCTCGCGCTCCGCCCTAACCTCGATTCGCTCGCAACGGCTGTCGAACTCGCTCTAACGCCGTGGCCATCTTCTCTTCATGTCTTCATGAAGGCACGGACAGGAAAGGCGGCTCCGATCCCCCTATTTGCACGAACGCTACTGCCGGAATACTTCCGGCAGTAGTGCGAATCCTCACTTATCCATCGACTTATCCATCGAACACCCATCTTCCTTGTCGCACTCCGAAGAGCGAATAGAGTTCCTTTCAGCACTCTCGATTGTACTCTTAGTGAGAGTACAATCTGTCCACGTTGTTGACCCAGACGCGCAAAACCCACTAAGTTTTGATGTAGGTCAACGTAGGATGACGCCTCTAAGCCTGTTCAGCCCGAGTCGAATGCGCGTGGACGCGTCCGACACGAGCGCTCTGCCGCCCAATACGCGTCTGCCGAACGTGCTCGGCTCGCAGCCTCAGAACTTTGCGCGCGGTCGCGAAGTAGCGGCACTCCTTCTCTGGACGTTTGCGATCTTCCTCTCGCTCGCTCTCGCATCGTACGCTGGCGATCCGCAAGCGGTCGTGACTTCACAAGATGTGCCGGCGCCGATCAGCGGAGAAAACTGGGTTGGGCCGGTTGGTCAAATCGTTGCGCGTGCGTTCGTCACGCTCGTTGGTGTGGCGGCGTGGGTTGTCCCGCTCGAGGCCATTCTTCTCGGCATCCCATTCGTGCGCGGCAAGAAGAGTCGAGCAACGACAACGCGTCTCGCTGGCGACATCCTCATGGTCGTCATCGGTGCAGCTCTCGTGCAAGTGGGCGCGCCGGACAAGGTCCTCTTCGGTCATCACCCGGCCAGCGGCATCGTCGGAGAGCTGTTCGGCGAGCTCGCGCGCTCGCTCTTTTCGGCCGTCGGATCGTTTCTCGTTGGCTTCGCGCTCATCGGGCTCATTCTGATCAGTCGCGCGTCGTTCTCCTTCATCGCGCTCATGCGGTGGCTTGCGCGCCTCGGCACGATGTCGGCCGAGAAGACCGCCAGCGGCGCGCGCTCGGTGGCGGATGCGTGGCGCACCGCACGCGAGATCGAACGAGAGAAAGACGAAGAGCGACGCAAAGACGAGGAGCCTCGCATCGAGCTTCGCACAGATGGAGAAGCAACCATCCTCACGCCGCAAGACGAACAAGGCGCGGGCGCAGAGGGCAGCGACCCCGTCCCCGAGACCGAAAGCCTGGTGGTGGTCGCGCGCGACCAAGCGCCCGAGATCATGCCCGCGTGCACGATCGCGTCGAGCGACGAGCCATCCCGTGTACCCGACAAAAGCGTTCGGCGAACGCGCTCACGCCGCAAGAAGACCGATGCCGATGAAGAGGCCGAGTCCGTCGCGCGTGCCGTTGCCGACGAAGACGAGTCCGACGAAGCAGTCGTGCCGGCGCCTGACGATCTCGACGCCGCGCCGGCGCCGAACAAGCCACGCACGCGGACGAAGAAGGCAGCGGAGATCACCATCGTCGACACGTCCGCGGCGCTCGCCAAAGACACGCTCGCCAAATCAATCGAGGCGCCGAAGAAGTTCGCGAAGAAGTCATCTTCCGACGCAACGTACTCGTTGCCGTCGCTCGACATGCTCACGGCCGCGAAACTCGAGATCGGCCCGATGTTCGACGAAGACAAACTCCGTCGCAACGCCGAGCTCCTCGTCAAAACACTTGCAGACTACAAGGTTACGGGGAAGGTCGAAGAGATCCTCCCAGGCCCCGTCGTCACCACCTTCGAGGTCTCGCCGGTCGCAGGCACCAAAGTCAGTAAGGTCTCGGCATTGGCCGACGATCTTGCACTCGCACTCGCGAAGAAGGTGCGCATCGTCGCGCCGATCCCCGGGAAAAATCGAATCGGTTTCGAGCTCCCGAACGACAAGCGCGTGCCGGTGATCCTGCGCGACCTCATCGAAGATCGACGCTTTCAGACGCTCGACGTTCCGTTGCCCGTCGTGCTCGGCCGCGACATCGTCGGCAATCCCGTGTACGCAGATCTCGCGGGCATGCCTCACGCGATCGTCGCGGGTGCCACGGGCTCCGGTAAGAGCGTCGGCCTCAACGTGATGCTGACTTCGCTCCTCTTTCGGCGCACGCCCGACGAGCTGCGCCTGCTCATGATCGACCCGAAGGTCGTCGAGCTCGCTCCGTACGATCGCATCCCGCACATGCTCTTGCCGGTCGTGACCGACATGAAGCAAGCAGCCACGGCGCTCAAGTGGGCGGTGGACGAGATGGAACGGCGCTACCAGCTCTTCGCCGACGCGGGCACGAAGAACATTGGAACCTACAACGGTTGGGTGAAGCGCGTCATCGCGGGCGAGATCAAAAATCCTCTGCCGAAAGTCGTGCGCGGCAAAGACGCGAACGGATTGCCCGAGGAGCTCTCGGTGAGCTTCGACGATCCGGAAGGCGAGCAGCCGCTTCCGGAGCGCTTGCCCATGATCGTCATCGTCGTCGACGAGTTCGCCGACCTGATGATGCAGCAAGGGAAAGAGGTCGAAGCCGCTGTCGCGCGTCTTGCGCAGAAGGCTCGCGCGGCCGGAATGCACGTCATCCTCGCGACGCAGCGCCCGAGCGTGGACGTCATCACCGGCATGATCAAGGCGAATTTCCCGACGCGCATCGCCTACCGCGTGTCGCAGAAGATCGACTCGCGCACGATCTTGGACGAGCAGGGTGCCGAGCACCTCCTCGGGCGCGGCGACATGCTCATCAAGCTCAATGGCACGAACGAGACGAAGCGCGTTCAGTGCCCATGGGTCAGCGAAGAAGAAGTTCAGGCCATCACGACCTACCTTCGCACGCAGGGCGAGCCCGTCTACGACGAGAACATCCTGAAACCGCGTGACGACGACGGCAGCGCCGAAGACGAAGACGACGGCGAGGCCGATCCCATGTACGACGAGGCGGTGCGCATCGTGGCAGAGGGGCGCCGGTGCTCGACGTCGTGGCTTCAGCGAAAGCTCGGGCTCGGATACAACCGCGCAGCGCGCATCGTCGAGACGATGGAACGGCGCGGGCTCGTGGGACCCGCCAACGGCGCGAAAGACCGCGAAGTGTTGTTCGACGCAATCTGACGATGCGTGCATGATGCACGCATACAATTCGTTCACGTCGCCGATCGGGTCAACGCCCACGTCAACGAACCACCAATCTCAAGCTCGCTCGAGAATATGGCGAAGCTCGGGGGGAACTTGGCCGTATGCTTCCGCGGCCGCCAAGAGACCTGCGTTCGATGACACGTGCGTCAGAAACTCTTTTGCGTACGGCGTCCCCGACAGACCGTGAACGCGTGTGACCAGCCGAGGCACGCCTCGCGCAATGGCTTCCTTCGCGGCGTCGATCCGACCGAGATCGGAACATGCATCATGCAACGCGAGGTACACGGGCGCTTCGTTGAGCAAGCTCGGTGAACCGTGTTCGAGAAGGTCCGCGGCTTCGGTCGCAAGCTCCATCGCACGTTCCGGATTTCCGCATCGTCGCTCGGCTTCGGCCCAGAGCCCGATTGCGACCGGCGTGACGTCGAGCATCTTCGTCGCGCGGTAACCGCCGGCGGCCGTCTTGAGGAGCATGCGCGCCGGCTCGACCCCCACGCTGCGGCTACCGCTAAGTAATTCCGCGCCTCGATAAAAAAGCACTCCGAGCGATACGCGATCGTGCGGTACCCACCCGCCCGACGCGGCCGCGTCGGCGAACGCACGCGTGTCTCCGAGCAGCACGTCGATGGATGGATCGGAGCCGAACGCCGCCGCCCAGCAGAGCAAAATCATTTGGCCATGGCGCACCGTGCCCGGCGAACCTACGGCTTGGCCAAGCGCGATCCCGCCCTCGACGGCAACTCGCGCTTCTTCCTTGGCACCCATCGTGGTGAGCGCGAAGCCCACGTTGATCGTGAGCGTTGCCTCACGTGTCTTCAAACCAGCCTCGGCGGCCGCGCGCGCCGAGCTCCGGCGCGCCTCGAGCGCGGCGCCAACGTCGCCGCGTGCCTGGTAGACGACGGCAAGCGTTTGCCACGCATCGACAGCAGCGCCTGAAATTCCGTGCCTCCGCGAGAGTTCGAGCAACGAATCGGCCCACTCCGCAGCCTTGTCGAGTTCGCCCGCGAATGCGTACCGTGAAGCAAGCGCCGCGGCACTCCGAGCCTCTTCGTCGAAGAGTCGCGCCGCCTTCGCACGCGCGATGACGTCTTCGAGCGCCGAGCTCGTGTCGGGACCGCCGCCACACGCGTCCTCGTAGCGAGCGCGCGCACCCATGGCGCGCACCTCGCTCGCATCGTCGTAGATCGCTTCGTGCATCGCACGGACGGCCGTGTCGCGTTCGGCGGCGCGCGCATCGAGGCGAGACCATGCCTCGTCGAGAAGCTGTGCACGCGCGAACTGCGTCGGGTGGTCTTCGGCAAACGCGAGCGATTTGTCTGCGAGCTTCACGGCCTCGCCGAGCGCACTTGCGGCGAGCGCACGCCGAGCCGCTTTTTCTAGATGGTTTGCGGCTGTCACAGCCTCACCTCCGAGCTCGAGGTGGCGCGCTACGATCGCGTCGTCTTCACCCATCTTCGCGAGCCAGAGTCCTGCTCGCGCATGCAAGATTTTGAGCTCCTCATCACCCAGCGACGCATACGCGACGTCGTGCGTGAGCGCGTGTTTGAACGCCCACTCGCGCGTGTTCTTGAATCGCGACCCTGCTTGTTCGACGAGCAACTCCGCGCTCGTCAGCGCTCGCATGACGGCAGGTGCGTTCGAAACACCGAGCGCACCGAGCCCAGCGTCCCAAACCTCTATCCCGAAGACACTGAGCTTCGTCGCAGCGTCACGAACGTCCTCGTCGAGCGCATCGAGCGATGCCTGGATGGCAGCCTCGATGGTCGGGGCGCTCGCGGCGTCACGACCCTGCTGCGCAAGGCGCGCGAGTTCCTCAGCAAACAGCGGAGAGCCTGCGGCTTGTGCCGAGATCGATTCGACGAGCTCCGCGCCCTTTTCGCCCTGCGCCCTGTCGCCGAGGATCGCTTTGGCAATCGCGCGCACCGTTCGGCGCGCGAGCGGACGGAGTTCGATGCGCACGTGATCGCGACCTGAAAAACGCGCTGGATCATCACGGAAGAGCGTTGGCCGCGCGGTGATCATCACGAAGACCGAATGCCCCGCGGCACGCCCGAGAAGGTGATCGATCCACGCGAGGCTCTCGAGGTCCGCCCACTGCGCGTCTTCGAGAGAGATGACGAGGGGCCGCTCTTCGGCAACGCGAAGTGCCATGTCCGTAAGAAGCAGCCAGATCGCGTCGCGCGCCGCCCGAGCGTCCGTAGCCGCCGGCAGCGGTTCGTTCGCCACGAGTCTCGCGACGAGCTCCCGCGTTGCCGGACGGATGCCGTCGACGTGCGCCACGATGGCATCGATCGCGGCGACTGCGTCCGCGAGCTTGACGCCCTTCGACACACCGGAAAGGCCGCGCGCGATGTCCGCCATGATGCCGAGCGCGTGACTCTTCGCGAAGGACTCCGCACGCACGACGGCGATGTGCGGCGACGACGCGTGCGAACCGATGCGTGCAATCGCCTCACGGCGCAGACGCGTCTTGCCGATGCCGGGCGCGCCGCTGATCGTGACGACGATGGGTGTCTTGTCTTCTTGACATCGCTCGTAGGCACTCACGATCTGTGACAGATCCGCTTCGCGGCCAACGAACGGCGAACCGCCCGCACCTTCCTTCTTGGCCGCGACCTGCGCGCCAACCACGGCGGTGCCGTCGGGACGGATGGAGAGCTCGAAACGACCGCGCGCGAGCTCGCTCGTCGTCGTGTCCGCAAGGACTTGTGCCTTGCTCGCGTCACGGGCCAACGCCGCTGCACGATCCACGACCTCACCGGTGGGACGGGTCCTGTCGATCCGCGTGCGCCCCGTGGCGACGCCAACACTGCATCCTGCGCGTGCGAGGCGTTGACCGAGATCGAGCGCGCGGGCGGCCTCGTCGCCGAGCGCCTTCTTCACGCCGAGGTGCGCGACAATCGCATCGCCGCCGAGCTCCGTGGCCTCGGCGCCGCGTGCACGAAGATGCGCGAGCAGACGCGCGCGCAGAGAACCCTTTGGCACGTGCGTCGCGAGGATGGAGGTGACGAGCCTCGTACCTCCGGATTTCACCATGGAGGAGGCCGCGGGCCCGAGGCTCATCGGCGCAAGATCGGGTGGCTGCGTGCGCGTGGCGCTCGATGCCGTCGCGAGCTCACGTTCGATGGCGCGCAGGCGGAGCGCGACATCGGACGCGCGCGCGGGCCGGTCCTCCGGATGCGTCGCGAGCATGGCGCCCACGAGCTCGTCGAGATCCATGGGTGCGTCAGGAAAGATCTCGGTGAGTCGCGGCGCCGGCGTCGTGACGAGGCGCGCGAGAATGGCGATAGGTGTAGGCCCCACGTGCGGGGGACGACCGGCGATCATCTCGAAGAGCGTCGCGCCAAGCCCGTAGATGTCCGCGCGCGCGTCGACCTCGGTATCACCGCGTGCTTGCTCGGGCGCCATGTACGCCGGCGTCCCGATGATCGCTCCGGTGCGCGTCAGGCGCGCGTCCTCGGCCGAGGCCACGCCGAAATCGACGAGCTTCGCCAACAGCGCCGCGCTCGATGGTCCCGGCGCGGATGGCTCGCCGTTGCCGGAGACGCTCACGCTACCGCTGCCGACCAGGAACACGTTCGATGGCTTGATGTCGCGATGCACGATCCCGACGCCGTGCGCATAAGCAAGCGCGTCGGCGACCTGCGCGCCGACCTCGACGGCTTGCGCGAGAGTAAGTGGCGCTCGCTTCTGACGCTGCGCGATGTCTTCGCCGTCGAGCCACTCCATCGCGACGTAGGGGTGACCTTCCTCGAGCTGCCCAAACGCCACGACGCGCACGATTCCCGGATGGCTAAGCCCAGCGAGGAGGCGCCCTTCGCGATCGAAGCGCGCCTCCTCGCTCGCGTCGACCCCGGGAATCGCGATGACTTTGAGTGCGACGGGCGCCCCCGTCACATGGTCGCGTGCACGATACACGATGCCGACACCGCCGCGCCCAACCTCGCGCTCGATGACGAAACGTCCTGCAAGAAGGCCCTGAAACGCGGCCAATACCACGGCGCGTGAGACTACAGGGGCACCGCTACGCGAACAACCGTAACTCGCACGCCGATTGCGTCCGACAGAAGTGCGTTGACCCGTTCGTTGACCCATCCACAACCGGCGTGACGTCGTCCACAGCGCGCGTCACGGGGAGAAGAGGCAGAGATCATGTCCACCATGCACGACCCCTACTTGCGTGACGTTCGCGATGTCCGATTGCGCAATACCGAAGAACCTAAAAGGCCGGCAACACCCAAGTGGGTTTGGCCGGTCGTGGCTCTCATTGCGCTTTCCTTGCTCGGATTCTTATTCGCGCGCGCCACGCATCACACGCCCGTCATGCCAGGACCGACGATGGAGCAACGCATGAACGAACCAATGGGCGTGCCTGATCGTCCGAACGAACCGATGCGTTCGCCCGATCAACCCGGTCAGCCCGGTTATCGGCAGCCCGGGTACGGACGCTAACTGGGCAGACACCGAGGCCTGCCCCTACAGCCAATAACGCATTCTTCGTAGGGCGGCCCCCCGTGGCCGCCCTACACTCGGGGAACTCATTCAACACTCGGCAAGCCGCGGAGTGCCGTCTGGAGCTCGTCTTGGTCATATTCCTGATCGACGAGCTTGCCGGAAAGGTAATTTTGGTAAGCCGTCATGTCGAAGTGGCCATGACCGGAAAGATTGAACACGATGACTTCGGTGCGACCCTCGTACTTGCAACGCAGCGCCTCATCCATGGCAGCTTTCACGGCATGATTGGCTTCCGGTGCGGGGACGATTCCTTCATGACGCGCAAACAACACCCCCGCTTCGAAACATGCGGTCTGGTGATATGCGCGCGCTTCAATCAGGTTGAGCTCCTTCAGGTGACTGACAAGAGGGGACATCCCATGGTAACGCAAGCCACCAGCATGGAATCCGGCCGGCATAAACGTGGAACCTAGGGTGTGCATCTTGACGAGCGGCGTTAAATGGGCGGTGTCGCCGAAGTCGTAGGCATACTTTCCGCGCGTCAAACTGGGGCAACCAACGGGTTCCGCCGCGATGACGCGTCGCTTCTTCGAATTCGCACCACCTCGAAGTTGCATGCCAAGAAAAGGAAAGGCCATCCCTGCGAAGTTGCTGCCACCCCCTGCACATGCAATGACAATGTCAGGGTCTTCGCCCGCGAGCTCGAACTGGCGAATGGTCTCCTGGCCAACGATGGTTTGATGCAGCATGACGTGATTGAGTACGGAGCCAAGCGCATACTTGGTGTCTTCATGGAGGGCAGCAACTTCCACGGCCTCCGAAATCGCAATCCCGAGCGAGCCAAGGTGATTCGGATTTTTTTCCAGAATGGCCAAGCCCGATCGGGTGGACGAGCTGGGCGACGGAAGGCATTGCGCGCCGTAGGTCTCCATCAGCGCGCGCCGATATGGTTTTTGATCGTACGACACGCGAACTTGAAAAACGGTAATGTCCAAGTTGAACAAGCTGCCTGCGAAAGCGAGCGAGCAACCCCATTGGCCTGCACCGGTTTCCGTTGTAAGCTTCTTGACGCCTGCTTGTGCGTTGTACCAGGCCTGCGGGACAGCGGTATTCGGCTTATGGCTGCCTGCCGGTGATACGCCCTCGTACTTGTAATAGATATGCGCCGGTGTATCGAGCGCCTTTTCAAGACGTCGCGCTCTGTAGAGGGGGCTCGGTCTCCAAAGCCGAAATACTTCGCGCACGGGCTCGGGTATTTCGATGGTCCTCTCGACGGAGACTTCTTGTAAAATAAGCGATTTGGGAAATAACGGAGCCAGATCGTCCGGACCCAGCGGCTGCTTCGTGCCCGGGTGCAGCGGGGGCGGCAATGGCGTGGGCAGATCTGCCACGATGTTGTACCAATCCTTAGGCAGGTCCTTTTCATCGAGCAGAAACTTCGTTGTCGCGGGCATTGATCTCTCTCCAGCTTTCCGGGTGGGCGAAGTGTATTCGGAAGCCCCAACTTATTTCCAGAACATCGTGGGCCATGTTCCCCACGGACGGTCACCGTGTTATGTGGGCGCAGGTGGCCCTCGAGCAACCGTACCTCGATCTGCTTCGGCTCATTCTCGAGCGCGGCAAGGATCGTGCGGACCGCACGGGGACGGGCACGCGCAGCATCTTTGGCCATCAGATGCGCTTCGATCTGCGTGAAGGCTTTCCGCTCCTCACGACGAAGAAGCTGCACCTGAAGTCCATCATCGTCGAACTGCTCTGGTTCCTCCGCGGCGAGACGCATGTCAAATCCTTGCAGGATGCAGGTGTCCGGATCTGGAACGAGTGGGCAACGGCTGAGCAGACCGCGCGTTTCGGGCGGATAGAGGGTGATCTCGGTCCCGTTTACGGCCACCAGTGGCGCAACTTCGGCGCAACCCTACGCAAAGATGGCAGCTACGAGGCGGACGGAGTCGATCAACTTGCGCGCGTGCTGCGCGATATCCAACAAACTCCCGAGAGCCGGCGCCTTCTCGTCACAGGATGGAACCCCAAAGAAGCCGACCGCGTCGCGCTCCCGCCCTGCCATACGCTCTTTCAGTTCCACGTGCACGACGGCGAACTCTCCTGCCAGCTCTATCAGCGAAGCGCGGACGTGTTCCTCGGGGTGCCGTTCAACATCGCGAGCTATGCCCTGCTTACGCAAATGGTGGCGCACGTCACGGGGCTCAAGCCAGGCGATTTCATTCATTCCTTCGGAGATGCCCACCTTTACAAAAACCACTTCGAGCAGGCAAGACTCCAACTTTCGCGCGAGCCTCGCAGAGCGCCGCGCATGATTCTGAATCCACGGGTGACCGACCTGTTTTCGTTCTGCTACGAAGACTTTACGCTCGAAGCCTACGACCCGCACCCGCACATCCCAGCCGAGGTGTCGGTATGATCTCGCGCGCACCCCTCGCGCTCATCGTGGCCGTTGCCGAGGGAGGCGTGATTGGGAAAGATGGGAAATTGCCATTTCGCGTCCCTGAGGACCTGCGCCATTTCAAAAATACGACCATGGGTCATGCCATTATCATGGGTCGAAAGACGTACGAGTCCATCGGCAGGGCATTGCCAGGACGGAGAAACATCGTCGTCAGCCGCACACCCGGATATTCTGCGGAAGGATGCGAAGTTGCTTCGTCGCTCGAAGAGGCCGTGATGCTCGCTCGGACAACCGACGAGGAGCCGCACGTCATTGGCGGAGGCGCAATCTATGAAGCCGCACTGCCATTCGCGACACGGATTTATCTAACGAGAATACATGCCAGGTACGAGGGTGATACCTTCTTTCCGCCGCTCGATCGAGAGTGGCGCGAAGTTGCCCGTCACCGCGGCGAGTCGGAAGGGGTGGAGTTCGTCACGCTCGAAAGGTAGCGTGAGCCCGTCCTCCGCATGCGCCCGATCCTTCCTCTCCACGCCACCATGACGAAAAGCGTTGCCGCGTTGCTGTCCGTCCTGCTCGTTGCGGCTGCGTGCGTGAGGCCGGAGCCAAAAACGCCGGTCGCAGAGTGCGTGAAGAAGTGCTCGGACGTCGCGGCGAGCCAGTGTTCGAGCGCCGAATGCGAGCGCGGTTGTGAGTTCATTCTCGACCGAGTCGTCGAGCGTGAGACCAATCAGGTGCTCGCATGCGTTGCTCGCGGGCCGCGCCGCTGTGGAGACGTCGTGTGGGCCCATTGCGCCGTGCACGTTGGCGTGCATGCCGACGGCGGCCCCCCTGCACCGCCACCACCAAGTGAGGATGATTGATTCTCAGGGTTCAAGACGACAGAAAGCGCGATCTTTTGTTCGGCGCAGCACCGAAGCGCGTGGTGTCGCTCGTGCCGAGTGAAACGTACAACGTTGCGGCCATCGGTTGTGGCGGCTCGTTGGTTGGGCGCACGGACTATTGCGAGCTTCCGCGAGATCTGTGCGGCGCGCTGCCAAGCGTCGGTGGACCCAAGAACCCAAGGCTCGAAGCGATCGTCACGCTCGAACCGGATCTCGTTCTGGCCAATCAAGAAGAGAACACGAAGAGCGACCTCGAAGCGCTCGCGCAACGAGGACTCAAGGTGTTCGTTGCTTTTCCGAGGCGGGTCGCGGACGCCGTGGCGCACCTCGCGCGGCTCGCTCGCATCTTTCGCGTCGATCGCCATCCAACCGCGCGCACACTGATCAAACAAGGCTACGAGATGGTCCGCGACGCGGAGGATGCACGCGCGGCGGCTCGCCCGCCAAAGACGTTCTGCCCGATCTGGATGGAACCACTCGTGACCATCCGAGGCGACACATTCATCAGCGATGTGCTCGATCTCGCGGGAGCCGCCAACGTCTTCGCACGTCGAGAGCGCAACCTTTCGGTTGCGTGCGATCGCGACGATCGTTACCCGCGCGTGACGATGGAGCAAATCGTGGCTGCTGCGCCCGAACTCGTTCTCCTGCCGAGCGAGCCCCACGCATTCACGGAACAAGACGCGGATGTCTTTCGCAAAGCTCCAATCCCTGCGGCGAAACACGGCGCCATCGTGCACGTGGACGGCAAAGATCTGTGTTGGTACGGCGCGCGGACCATCGAGGGATTCTCGCGTGTACGCGCCGTCATCGACGCCCACCGCGCCCGCATAAAAGCATGAAAAGCATGAATCTTGGACGTCGTCCGATTCATGCTACCGTGACCGTCGTGAACGTCGACAGAGTCGAGAGGCTGATGGAGCAGGTCTTGTCCGAGGTGCAAGATTTTCGTCTGACTACCTCGGACCAATTTCATAGACTCGAGATGCGGATCGACAGGCTCGACGCCAAGATCGACCGAGTCCATGAGGAACTGAGCGCCAGGATCGACCGCGTCCATGAGGAACTGAGCGCCAGGATCGACCGCGTCGCACAAGACGTGAAGCTGACCCAGCGGGCCGTCTTGGAGGTTTCTGACGAGGTAAAGCGACTCGACAACCATGAAGTGCGCCTCGTCGCCCTCGAAGGAGCAGCGCAGTAGGCCGCTTCAAGTTGACGAAAGCGTGCTGCGGGGATCGGTCAGAAGCAGCCCGAAGACCGCGTGATCGAGCCAGCGGCCGTTGCAGCGTTCGGCCTGGCGCGCGATTCCCTCGAAACGGAAACCCAAGCGCGCGATGACGCCGAGCGAAGCGTGGTTGTCGGTCGCCGCTGCCACACGAATGCGATGCGCGTTGACGGGTCCGAACGTCCAGTCGATGACGGCGCACCCCGCCTCGGTCATCAGGCCCCGTCCGCACAAGTCAACGCGAAGCCAGTAACCGAGCTCGACGCTCTCGTGCAAGTGAGCGAAAGACTCCAGACCGATGACGCCAAGAAACTTGCGAGTCATCTTGTCGCGGATGACGAAGCGGCACGCGCGCGCAGCATCCCAATCGGACGCACTCGCCTCGGCGTAACGTGCGCTCGAATCGAGATCGGTATTGAACGGCACCCATGGCAGCCACGGCTCGAGGTGCGCGCGCGAGCCCTCGACGGCGATCCAAAAATCGCGAGAGTCCGTCGCGTCGAGTGGATGCATCATGAGCCGCCGTGTTTCGAGCGGCCGCAAGCGAAGCCCGGATCGAGGGGGGACGACGAGCACGAAAGGGAACCTAAGCGGTATGGGGTCTGCCCCGCAGAGGAGGCAGGCACGGATACGCGTCAACCATGGCCTTCGTTGGACGTTCGATGCGCTCGACGGTGCTCGTCACGAGATCGCGTCCGTCGGCGGTGAAGTAAAGCGCCTCGCCCGGGAGGGGATCGCCCGCGTTCGGGATGATGGCGCCATTGCCGTAAAACTTCAGCCCGCCATGAAGGCGGTGGCGTATCGCGAGGTGGCCGCGCAGAAAATCACCCGAGCGCCGATCACGAACGGCAACGCAGAAATCGTCGCGAAAGTGATATTCGGTGTTTCGTGTCACGTAGACGCGATGACGACGGCGTTCGGGGACGCTGCCGTCCCTGCTTCGAGCCTTTGCGGCTTCTGCCATGACGGATTTCCTCCTTCACGACATCGTTTGCCGGTACGCCTCGCAGGGCCAAATTAGTTGCGTTGACCGCTTTCGATTTGCCGCGATCTCATCGTTGGGGCCTGCGGTGCGGTCCTCAAAGCCTTCGAGGCTGTTCCGGTCCGCTCCTCGGCCCCGCCTCGACCTCGCGTCAACTTGAAAGCGGTTTTATCGAAAGCGATCACGGGCGCATGGATCGAGGATCGATGGATGCGTTCGCCACGGCATTCGAGAACACGATGTCAACGCTGTCGGCCTTGCCTTCGAACAAGCGCGCACGCATCGGCACGACGAGCCCCTTGTCCATCGTCATGGAGAATCCTCGCACGGCGGCCGCTGTGTCTTTCGCAGTGCCGGAGATCTCGACGTCACTCGCGCCACGCGAGCCCGAAAGATCGTAGCGTTCCCGCAGCGACGCGAGATCGCCTCCGAGAAGTGCACGAAGATCGGAAAGGCCACGCGCAACACGATCGCCGGTGGTAGGCAAAGTCGCCTTCGACGATCGCGTGCGGTACGACAGGCCCTCGGGGCCGACCCAGTAGATGACGTCGTCAGGCGGCAAGAGCTCCCACCGCAGTCGATCAGGCGCGACCATCGAGAGTTTGCCCGTTGACTTCACGCTCGTCAGAAAAAGGGCCATCTTGCGCTCTTGCGTGAAGTCGGCTTGCAACGTCTTGACCGACGCGCGAGCCGCGGCGATGTCCGAGAGCACGCGATCGAGCTTTGGGCCCTCGAGCTTTTCGCGCGCGGGCTCGTCTGCCAACACCTGCGCCGCTGCGAAGAACGCAAGCGCGCCGAAGGTGAACTCACGGCGTCCAAATTTCATCGATCGCTACCTCCCGTGATCTTCTCTTCGCCGAGCAGCGGCCCCCCCGCGCGCGCGCGACCTTCCGTGTATCTTGCATCATTGAACACCTCGTCCGGACCGATCGCGAGTTCGGTCGCGACGAGCGGTGGGCCGTCGGTCACGGCGACGATAGGCCCGAGCGCGATCTTCACGAAGCGCCCCGAAAGATGGGGACCTTCGGAGACCCAGAGCGCCTTGTCCGCGAGATCGAAGACGACGCCGTGGGTGGCGATGAGTGCGTCGACGCTTCTTCGATCTCCGATCTTGCACGCAACGCCGCCTGCGCACGCGTGATCGCGAAGCATCTCGACCGCGCGTTCGACCGTTGCGGTCCCCTCCCCGACATCGCGGAGCAACTCGTCGACACGCGCGCGCCGCGCGAGCGTGGTGGTTGTCTGCTCCACGCGCACGTTGCTCGGATCTTCCGCGAGAGGGCCTTCGAAGTGATTCGTGACAGCCACGCGCGCCGGATCGGCATTGTTGCGGACGAAAGATTCTGCGCCCGGCGCGCGCTCGACGATCGCGAAGCTCCCTTTTGCATCACCCAAAAAAACGATATGCGAGACCATTACGCTTTGCGCCGAGAGAATGGCAATGGCCTCGGCGGTGTCGTGCGCTTTCGAGAGCACCTCGCGCAGCGAGAACACGACGGGCATCCCGGTGGTCAGGGGCTCGCGCGCGCGCGCACCGTTGACGGCGACCGCAACGCCCTCGGCGTTCATGCCCGTGAGCACACCAACGAGCCCCGGCCACGCCACGCTTGCAAACGGAATGCGGCCCTCTTCGCGCACGACGAAGACGGCTTTGTCGCGATCGAAGATGTCGGCGGCCTCGAAGTCGAATGCGCGCGCGAAAAGCGGGTGGCCATCCGCGGTCGCCGCCGGGCCGAGACCAAACGCCGTGCAACCAGACAGTTGCGGTCCGCGTGGCTGATTCTGGCTCGCGGGGCTCGGCCCCGTGCCGAGCAGCGGCGAACGCTCGAAACTCAGGGCGATGTCGTAGAGCGCATGCAAGAACACCATGCGCGTATACGTTGGCATGTGCGCCGCGTACGGATCGGGCGTAAACGTGTGCGCTTGGGCCGCGAGCTCGCGCTGCCGCGGCTCGGGGATGCCTCGCCAGACGTTGCGGTATCGAACGCGGCCAACGTCGAACATCAACGTGCGCACCACACCGATGGGCACGAGGTGCTCGAAGCCGTCCCATAGAACAGCCTCGTTCTTCGTCATATGTTCGCGCAAGAGCGCAGTGTGCTCAGCCCCTATCTCCGCAGGCGTACCCGCGAGGTTCACCACGCGAACGCCCCGGCCACCGCGATCGCCATAGAGCTTCGTCCAACCTTTGCCTGCGAAGCGAACGGCGCCTTCATCCTTCACCGAGATCGCGACTGGATCCGTCACCGGCGGTTCGATTCGCGTTGCGCGATCGATCACGACATGCGCAAAAATCGGCGCGAGAAGCACGAGGCCCAACGCGACGAGTTTCTTTTTATGACGCCGCACGAACACCCTCACGCTTCCCTCTATACCGCTTTCAAGTTAACGCGAGGTCGAGGCCGGTTAGGCCTGCATTGCGCGCTCGCCGAGAGCGGCAACGACGGTGCGGATGATGCGCCACGGATCACGCGGAACGCGGAAGTGGGTCACGCGATCTTCGGGGTAGAGGACAAGGATGGACTCTTCGACAATGGGGACACCATCCCAGGCTGCACGAAGCAGCACCTCGCCCTCGAAGTCGAAACCATCACCGCGCGCTCCGAGTGCGAGCGTTCGCTGAATGGGATAACGACGCAAACCGCACTGCGTATCGAGCAGCCGAACCCCCGCGAAGCGCGAGAGGAAGAAATTCGAGATGCCATTGGACATCTGATTTTGCTTCGGCGCGCCCGCTCGATCGAGATCACGAATGCCGAGCACGAGAGATCCGGGATGGGTCGAAGCCAGAAGGACACGGCGCGCTTCACCTCCCGGATGCTGCCCATCGGCATCCACCGTGAGTGCAACCTCTCGGTTGCATGCTAACGCCGTGGCGAAGCCAGTTCGCAGGGCTGCGCCCTTGCCTCGATTTCTCCCATGCGAGATGAGCTCGCAGCCAAGCTCCTTTGCAACGGCTGCCGTGCGGTCCCGCGAGCCATCGTCGACAACGACGATGTTGGACTCGAGCTCTGGGATCTGCGCACGCAAGTCCCGAACGACTGCGCCGAGTGTCTTTTCCGCATCAAAGGCGGGCACGACCACGCACGCGCGGGCGAGCCACGCGGGGCTCTCGTGAAAAGCATGCGTCATCGCCTGCCATTTTCGCACGTTGACCATCACATGTGCAAAGGCTAGCCAGCCGCCCGTGGCGATCGCACTGACCATTGAGCACGGGCCGCACGCGGGGCTTTCGCGCGCGGAAATTCATAAGCGAATCAAATCGATGATTCGAGTTCTTCAATTGAACAAGTTTGACATTTCATTCGTTCTAACAACGGATGAACAAGTGCATCAATTGAACAAGATCTATCGCAAAAAAGATCGCCCGACGGACGTCCTTGCCTTCGCGATGCACGAAGGCGAGTTCGGTGCTCTCGCAGGCAATGTGCTTGGCGATGTCATCGTGAGCGTCCCAACGGCCCGCAGGCAGGCCGAAGCTCGGGGCGTCCGCGTGCTCGACGAGGTGACGATGCTTCTCGCCCACGGGCTCCTGCATCTTCTCGGTTGGGACCACGACACCACAGCGAAGGACCGTCGCATGCGCGCCGAAACGGACCGGCTCTGCGCCGCCGCCACGGGCAGCCCCCCTCCGGCGACGAATGCGAAGGCGGTCTCCAAGGCCTCTTCAAAGGCAGGAGCAGCACGGGGTCTGTTGCAGAAACCTGCGGCGCATCCAAAGCTTGCAAGGCGCAAGGCCCCCTAACCGCCAAACGCGTGCAGGCCTCGTCCCTGCCGAAAAACACGGACGTTGATGTGGGCTCGTCTCTCCATAGGCCAGGATGAAAACGCGCGAACGCAGGCGTTTTCCCTTGCGGGGATGGAACTACGAGGTGTAGCAATGACGGCGAGCATCGGTTCCGACCCTAAAATTCGGTGCCGCGGCGGTGTTCAAGACCTTTCTTCATCCGTTCGCCCCGGCACTCGTCGGACGATTTGGGTCGATTGAAAGGTGTCTACAAACGACGAAAGATGTCGTAGTTTCGACAGGAGGAATCACAATGGCTGCTGCAAAGCGTATGACGAAAGCCCAGGTCATCTCGGATATTGCCCAGTACAGCGAACTCGACAAGAAGAGCATCGGTAAGGTCTTTGAGGGCCTCACGGATCTCATCAAGAAGCAACTCGGACCGCGCGGTCCGGGCGAGTTCGTGATCCCCGGGCTTCTCAAGTTGAAGACGGTCAAGAAGAAGGCAATCCCGGCTGGCGAGCGCCGCAACCCGTTTACTGGTCAGATGCAGCACTTCCCCGCGAAGCCTGCATCGAAGAAGGTTCGCGCCACCGCGCTGAAGGCGCTCAAAGATCTCATTCAGTAGTTTCCATCCGGAAACTCAGTAACCGCAACGCGATTATGTCTCGCGTGCGGTCGGGCGCTTTTCCTTCACGGAGTGGCGCCCGCCTTGTTTTGTGCGCAATGGCGTAATGGGGTGAGGCGTTACCCGCGTTGACGTCTGCTGCCCGATCCATGGCAACGAGAAATTGAAATTTTCTCCATCTCTTCGATGACGGCAACGTCGGCAAGATCCTGTGGTCGCGCGGTGGCGAGCTTGTTCGCGATAAATTCGTCGCGGCCGAGCACGCCAACTTCGTGACCGCCAAGCGTTGCCTTGGTTCGCCCGCGCCAAGCTCGGGCGAACGTGACACCCGTAATGCTCGTCATCAGATCGATGCGCAGCGGTTCCCGACCGAGGATTGCCATGCGCTCTGGCTTCGTAAATTCTTTGGAACAACGCGCGAGCGCTTCGAAGCCGAACTCCGCAAGTGCGGCGCAAACGCGTTTTGCGTTGATGATCGTTGGCTCAACGAGGAGGTCGAGATCTTTGGTTGTGCGAATCCGACCGATGACTCCGAACGCGTGCCCGCCGACGATCAGAAAGCGGACGCGATGGGCGCACAACAAGGCGATAAACTCGCTCCATTCGCTCGGCAATGGGCTTGCCTTGGAACGCGAACGTGGCTTGCCGAAGGAGCTCGATCTCGGCGAGGCGCTCTTCGACGCTGAGCTCTTCCCACCGACGGCGTTCTTCCTCGAGTGCTTCTTCATGGGTCGTAAATCGGAAAGACCTTTCCACAGCACGACCATGGTAGCGCATCATGTAGGCCAATCGAACGGTGGGGCGTGGAGAGCGCAAAAGAAACACCGCTCAAATGCAGCAGCGCTCGCGCGTCCGTGACCGGAATGCGCGAGCGCATGAATACGAACCTACTCAGAGCGTGTAGGGCAGCCTGCTGCGCGAAATCGATTCGTCGGTTGGGCGCTGCGGTGCCTGCGCACGTACGATAAGTACGCTTTCGCGGGCTCCTCGCGCTCCGCCCTAGCCCGGATAATTCATGACGAC
>Ga0123357_10000128_pt1 | contig 65085 bp, 59 predicted proteins | sample TergutEmb28metaG_FD_89873 | JGI IMG/M metagenome (GOLD analysis project Ga0123357, IMG submission 89873) | Embiratermes neotenicus P4 segment gut microbial communities from Petit-Saut dam, French Guiana - Emb289 P4 | ecosystem: Host-associated > Arthropoda: Insects > Digestive system > Gut ...
ACGATGGCGACGGCCCACATGGCCACGGAAGTCAGGGCCATTTGGCTGCGGACTATCAGGTACACCCCGGCCGTGACCATCGTGGCAGCGTGGATGAGGGCCGAGACAGGGGTCGGGCCCTCCATCGCGTCAAGCAACCAGGACTGCAACGGGAACTGCGCCGACTTGCCGCAGGCCGCCAACAGCAGCATGAAACCTACCAACGTCGGCCAAACAGGGGCGGGCGACGGTGCAGCACTGGCAAACCCCACGGCGACGGCCGCGTAGTTGACGCTGCCGAAGTGTGCGAACATCAGGGCCATGGCGCTCAACAGGCCCATGTCGCCAATGCGGTTCATGATGAAGGCCTTCTTGGCGGCCAGCGCCGCAGACGGCTTCTGCTGCCAGAACCCGATCAGCAGGTAGGACGCCAGGCCCACACCCTCCCAGCCGACGAACAACAGTGCGTAGTTGTCTGCTAGCACCAGCAACAGCATCGACCCGGCGAAGATGTTGAGGAAGCCGAAGAAGCGCCGCCGCCCCGGGTCATGCGCCATGTAGGCCACGGCGTAGATGAAGATCAACGAGCCGACGCCGGTAACCAGCAGCACGAAAGCCAAACTCAAGTGGTCAACTTGCAGGCCGGCGTCGACTCTCAGCGAGCCTGCCTGAAGCCAGACGAACCACTTGACGAAGTAACTTTCCACCCCGCCTTTTGACAACATTTGCACCAGCATTGCCACGGCCAAGCCGAAGGGCACCACCAGGCCGGCCACGCCGAGCCAATGGCCCCACTTGTCGCCCACCTTGCCGATCAACAGCAACACGGCGGCGACAGCGAAGGGAATCAGCACCAGCAACCAGGCCAGGCCGACCGCACCAGAAACTCCACCAGTCATATCAGCGCCTCAACCAACTCGAAGCGTCGATGCTGGCGGTGTGCAACGACCTCGCGATAGTGATGATGATGGCCAGGCCGACAACCACCTCGGCGGCCGCAACCACCATGACGAAGAAGGCCATGATCTGGCCCGTCAGGTCGCCCACGGCGTCCGCGAAGGTCACCAGGGTCAGGTTGGCGGCATTGAGCATCAGTTCGATGGACATGAAAATCAGCAGCGCGTTACGCCGCGTCAAGAAACCGGCCACGCCGATAGCGAAGAGGATGGCGGCCAGCACCAGGTAATAATTCTCGTTCACTGTGCCTCCTCCTGGTTCGACTGGTCGGCGGCCTCAATTTCGGCAGACGCATCAGGCGCATCGGCCTCGGTTGTCAGCGCTGGCGTAGTAGCTGGCAAGTCGGCCATCAACCGCGGCCGTCCGTCCAACTCGGTGGCCTGTGCTGCCAGCCGGTTGTGCAGCGACTGGGCCGGCAGCTTCAACGCCGGTTCGGCAACCACGGCCTGCCCGCGAGCCTCCAGGGCCGGGGCGACGGACCCGGGTGCCGCCGTGCCATCTGGCAGCAAGGCCGGGTAGGTGGCCGCATTGTGACGGGCATAGACGCCAGGTGCCGGGTCGGGGGCCACCGGCATGGCGTCGCTGGCGAATTGACGCAACCGACGCTCTGCGCGCTCGCGTTGGCGTTCCTTGGGCGTCAGACGCTCGGCATGCGACAGCACCATGGCTGCCAGCGCAGCGGTGATCACCAGGGCCGAGGCGGCCTCGAAGGCCACGGCGTAGCGCCCGAAAATCAACTGGGCAACGGCTTGCGCATTACCTCCAGCCGAATTGTTGACTCCAGACAGCCCAACTGGCTGACCGACGATGCCGTGCAGCACCGTGAACCCCAGCAACCCGGCCAGCGCCACCGCCATGACGATGGCGGCCACTCGCTGGCCCTTGATCGTCTCCTTCAACTCGTCCGCCGTGTCGACGCCGATCAGCATCATGGTGAACAGGAACAGCATCATCACCGAGCCGGTGTAGACAATCAACTGGGCGACGAACAGGAAGGGCGCGTTGAGGCTGGCATACAACACGCCAAGCGCCACCATCAAACCGGCCAGGCACAAGGCAGAGTGAACCACCTTGCGGGCCAGAATCATGCCGAAGCCCAACACCACCATGATCGGGGCGCAGACCCAGAACGTCACGGCGGTAAGGCTGACGGCCATGCCAATCATGCTCCACCCCCATTTGCTGCCGAAGCCACTGGCACCCGGGTGTCAACATCGCCGACGTCGGGCAGCCCCGCGTAATAGTCCTTCTCGCTACCCAGCAGGCGCGGGTGCGGTGGCGCGGTCATGCCGGCCGACAAGGGCGCCAGTAACTCGTCCTTGGTGTAGATCAGCGACTCCCGCGTCCGATCAGCCAGCTTGAACTCATTGGTCATCGTCAAAGCCCTGGTCGGGCAAGCCTCAATGCACAAGCCGCAGAAGACGCAGCGCAGATAATTGATCTGGTAGACCCGCCCGTATCGCTCACCCGGCGAATAGCGGGCCTCGTCAGTGTTGGCGCCGCCTTCGACGTAGATGGCATCGGCCGGGCAGGCCCAGGCGCACAGCTCACAGCCGACGCACTTTTCCAACCCGTCCGGCCAGCGGTTCAGTTGATGACGTCCGTGGAAACGCGGCGCCGTCACCTTTTCTTTGCCCTTCTGCGGGTAGCCCTGCGTGAAGGTGGGACGGAACATCGTCTTGAACGTGATCCAGAAACCTGACCAGGCGCCCATATCAGTTGCCCCCGTCCGTCTCGTCGGCCGTGCGGCGAGCCGAAGCCGTCTGGCCTTCGTACTCGAGCGCCGCTGGCACCAGCCCGGCTAACTCCGGCAACTGCACGCCCGGCATCGGTGGCACCGGGTAGCCGCCAGCGAAGGCGTCAAACTGCTCGCCTGTCGAGCCGGTCTGGGTGTGAGCACGCTTCTCTTCAGCCGCGCCACGCCGATCGCTAGCCCACACCGCCGCCAATACGACGGCGGCGATTATCACGGCCGTGGCTATCAACACCCACATCGGCAAAGCACCGTTCAACGCCTTGTGGTAGACGCCGATCAGGGTGATCCAGCCCAGGTTGGCCGGTATCAGCACCTTCCAGCCAAGCGACATGAAGTGGTCATAGCGGAACCTGGGCAGTGCTGCCCTAGCCCACACGACGATGAAGATCAACACCTGTACCTTAAGCAGGAACCAGATCGCGGTGAACCAGCCTTGATCGAGCACCCCGCCCCACAACACATTGAACGGCCAGGGTGCGCGGTACCCACCCAGGAACAGCGTGGTGGCGACGGCGCTGACGGTGGCGACGTTGATGTATTCGGCCAGGAAGTAGATGGCGTAGCGGAAACCCGAATAGTCGGTGATGTGGCCGCTCAGCAATTCCGACTCACACTCGGCCAGGTCGAATGGCAAACGGTTGGTCTCGCCGAACATCGAGATGACGTAGGTGATGAAGCTGGGCAACAGAATCAGCCCGTACCAGCCGGGCAACGGCACGTTGAGACCGCCGAAGTGCATCGTTGTCGACTGCGCGCCAACAATGTCACCCATCGACATCGAGCCGGCATACATGGCCACCGCCACAATCGAGAGGCCCATGGCGATCTCATAGGAGATGAGTTGCGCCGTCGCACGCATCGAGCCGAACAGCGAGTAGGTGCTCGAACTGGCCCAACCAGCCAGCACCAGCCCGTAGATACCCAAGCCCGAGATCGCCATGACGAAGATCATGGAAACCGGAAAATCGGCGATCTGCAGCTTCGTCACATGCCCGAAGATGCTTACTTGCCCACCGATCGGTATGACCGTCCACATGGTGAAGGCCGCCACAGCGGTCAAGTAGGGCGCCAAGTTGAAGACTATGCCGTCCGTCTTGGCGGGCCGGAAGTCCTCCTTAAACAGCAGCTTGACGCCGTCGCCCACGGCCTGCCCGAGCCCGAGCGGGCCGTTCATGACGGGGCCGAGACGGTTCTGCATCTTGCCGAGCTCGCGACGCTCGAACCAGACGTTGAAGATCGTCCACGTCAGCAAACCGACGAATACAACGACGATCTTTATGACTACGAGCCACCAGGGGTCGTTCATCGTTCACCTCCTTGGGGCTCCAGTGTGACGGGGGTACCTGACGCCCAGGGCGCATCCGGCACCCAGACGACGCCGACAGCGGCGCTCGGGTCGATGACCAGCGGCGCCGTCAGGGTGGCGCCGTCCGGCCCGCGCACGACAACTGATGCGCCGGCAGCGAGCTTGGCCTGCGTGGCAGCCTTCGGGCTGACGACGACAGTTGCTTGGCGCGGCTTCAGATCGGCGCCGTCGAGGCATCGCGAAGCTGGCACAAGCAGGGTGCGCCAAGTGACGAGGGTGAGCCCACCATCGTGGGAAGTGGAGGCCGCCGCAGGCTTGCGGGCCGGTGCGGGCACCGGGGTAAGCGCAGCCCGCGCTGCGATAAGCTGCTGCGCCGACTCGTGCGCGACGGCGTAGCTGGGCAGTCCAAGATCGGCGCCCATTCGGCGGGCCAATTCGGCCAGCACCCGGCGGTCGGTCATCGGCTGCGGCGGCACAACTGGTTCGACAGCCCGAGCGGTCAGCGTCCAATCCACGAAAGTGCCGGCCTGCCGAGCAAGTGGCACGACGGGCAACACCACATCGGCGAGCTCAGTGGCAGCGCTCGGACGGACTTCCAGACTGACCACAAAAGGTGCCTTTGACAGCGCTTGACGAGCGGCTGCTGGATCGGCGAGGTCATCCAAATCGACGCCACCGAGCACCAAACCAAGCTTGCCTTGCGCAGCCTGGGCGAGCATGCCATCGACGGCCAAGCCGTCGGACGGCAGGCAACCGGCCACCAGCGCACCCAACTCGCCGGCCCGGCGTGGCACCCAGACCAGACGGGCACCCTTGGCAAGCGCAGCCGCCTCGACGCCCGGCAAGACGCCCGGTAAGTCACCGGCCCGCTCGCCCACCAAGACGATGGTGTCGGCATCCAATTTCAGGCTGGCCAGCGCCGATACCTCGCCGCCGGGTACTGCGGGCACCACTTTGGCGTTGAGCTTGGTAGACCCGACCGAAGCTACCGGCGCGATCGCCGTGACGCTCAGGCCAGCTTTGCGGACGGCCTTACGCAAGCGCAGGAAGATCATCGGGCATTCGTCTTCGGGTTCCAGCGCCACCAGCACCACCTGATGGGCTTTCTCCAGGTCAGCGTAGGTGACGCCGCTTCCTCGCACTTGGCGCTGCAGGAACTCTGCCTCTTCGGTGCTGGCACCGCGACGGGCGCGGGCGTCGATGTTGGCCGTGCCCAAGACTTCGCTAGCAAAGCGCGCGTAGGCCAAGGCATTTTCCATGGTCAAACGGCCACCCGGTATGACGCCGACACCGCCGTCCAGATCTTTCAGGCCAGAGGCGGCAGCACTTAAAGCCTGTGGCCAAGACGCCGGCTGGAGTTCGCCGTCAACGCGTATCAGCGGCGAGGTCAATGCGTCAGCTTCGTCGCGGAAACCGAACCGTCCCCTGTCGCAGTTCCATTCCTCGTTGACGTCCATGTTGGTGGCGGCCAAACGACGGCGCACATCGCCGTGACGCTGGTCGACGCGCAGCGAGCAGCCAGCGGCACAGTTGTCGCAGGTGGTGGTGGTGGAAACCAGGTCGAAGGGCCGTGACTGGAACCGGTAATCGGCCGATGTGATGGCACCGACTGGGCAGATTTGGGCCAAATTGCCGCTGAAGTAGCTGATCTGATCGTTATCGGGCCCGGTACCGATCTGGCTGACGGCGCCCCGCTCGACCAGCGACAGCAACTGGTCGCCGCTGATCTGTTCGCCAAAGCGAGTGCAGCGCTGGCAAAGCACGCAACGTTCGCGGTCGAGCAGCAGAATGTCGGTCAGCTTGGTGGGCTTGGGATAGCTGCGTTTGATGCCGCCATAGCGCGATTCGCCCCGCCCATTCGACATCGCCTGGTTCTGCAGCGGGCATTCGCCGCCCTTGTCGCACATTGGGCAATCAAGCGGGTGGTTGATCAGCAAGAACTCGAGCATGCCCTCTTGGGCGTTGCGGGCCACGTCCGAGGTCGCCCCCGTCTTGATGACCATGTTGTCCATGGCGTCGAGCGCGCAGGCCGGCTGCGGCTTCATGCCACGGCCGTTGCCGGCGTCCGGCACGTCAACCATGCACTGACGGCAGGCAGCCACCGGGTCGAGCAGCGGATGGTCACAGAAACGCGGAATTTCTATGCCGACCGATTCGGCTGCCCGTATCACCTTGGTGCCCTTGGGCACGGTCACGGCGATGTCGTCGATATGAAGCGTCACGTCGGTCATGCCACACCTCGCTTCGCTGAACTGGCAGACCCATCGGCCCACAGCGTCGATTTCTCGTAGGGGAACAATTCCCAAGCCGGTGTGTGGTAACCGGCCTCGAACTCGTCGCGGAAATGCTTGACGGCACTGGTAACGCATGCCACCGCGCCGTCGGCCAGCACGCAAAAACTCAGCCCTGACATCTGGTCGGTGATGCTGAGCAGTTTGTCGACGTCACCTGGTTGTCCTTGGCCTGCTTCCAGGCGACCTAACACCTGGACGAGCCACCAATTGCCTTCCCGGCAGGGTGTGCATTTGCCGCAGGACTCGTGCTGGTAGAACTGCGTCCACCGCAGTGTCGTCCGCACTATCGACGTTGTCTCGTCAAAGACCTGGAGCGCCTTCGTACCAAGTATCGACCCGGCCGCACCGACCGACTCATAATCTAGGGGTACGTCCAAATCGTCAGCCGTGAAGATTGGCGTGGACGAACCGCCCGGCGTGAAGAACTTGAGCTGATGGCCAGCCCTGATGCCCCCGGCCAGGTCAAGCAAGGTGCGCATCGTCGTGCCAAGCGGCGCCTCGTACTGCCCGGGGTGGGCGACGTGGCCGGACAGCGAGTAGAGCATGGCGCCCTTCGACTTTTCGGTGCCCATCGAGGCGTACCAATCGGCGCCGTTGGCCAAAATGGACGGCACCGAGCAGATCGACTCGGCGTTGTTGACGACGGTCGGGCTGGCGTAAAGGCCGGCCACCGCCGGGAAGGGAGGACGCAACCGGGGCTGCCCCCGGAAGCCTTCGAGCGAGCTGAGCAGGGCCGTTTCTTCGCCGCAGATGTAAGCACCGGCGCCGGCGTGAACGACGATGTCACAATCAAAACCTGAACCCAGGATGTTCTTACCCAACAACCCGGCTGCGTAAGCCTCACGGACGGCTGCCCTGACACGTCGGATGACGTGAGCCACCTCGCCGCGCACATAGATATAGGCCTGGTGTGCATTGACGGCGTAGCAGGCGATGATCGAGCCTTCCACAACAAGTTGCGGTGACGCCATCAGCATCGGCATGTCTTTGCAGGTGCCCGGCTCCGATTCGTCGCAGTTGACGACGAGGTACTTCGGGTTCGGGTTGTCCTGGGGTATGAAGCTCCACTTTGTGCCGGTCGGGAAGCCGGCACCGCCACGACCCCTCAATCCGGAATCGATAACAGTCTTCATGACATCGGCCGGCGCCATGCTGAGCGCCTTTTTGAGTCCGGCATAACCGCCGTTGGCGCGGTAAGTGTCGAGCTTCCATGAAAGTGGCTTGTCCCAGGTCTGGCTCAGTATTGGGGTCAGTGTGTCGGTCATGCGCCTGCCCCCCTGGCCGTCCCGGCTGGCTTGGTTTTCGGTGCGGCCGGTGCCTTCCAACCCTTGGCGCGAGCGATTTTCAGCCCCGCCAGCGATGGTTCGCCAGCAGCCGGGCCCTCGTCGGCTAGTCCGTCGTCAAAACCGGCCAGCATCCGTTCGTTGGCCGCCCAGCCTGGCAGCACCGGCCCACGCGACGATTTGACCGGCTTGCCAGCCGCCAGATCATCAAGTGCATCAATCGTCTTGGCCGGGGTCATGTTGTCCATGAACTCCCAATCGATCATCACCACGGGGGCATAGTCGCAGGCCGCGTTGCACTCAATAGCCTCAAGCGAGAACTTGCCGTCCGGCGTCACCTCGTCGTCGCCAATGCCCAGGTGCTGCTCGACGGCCGCCATGATCTCGTCGCCGCCCATGACGGCGCACAAAGCCGTGCGGCAAACGCCGACATGATGTTTGCCGCCGCGATGACGCCTGAACTGCGTGTAAAACGTCGCGATGCCCACTACCTCGGCGATGGGCATGCCGAGAATCTCGGCACACGCCCGCACACCGGCTGGGCTGATTCGCTCGTCAACCGATTGCACCAGGTGCAGCATCGGCATGATCGCCGACCGGGGCCGTGGGTAGCGGCTGGCCAGTTCGCGCAATTCGTCCAACGTCGTCTGATTGATTGCCGTCGACTCGTCCGTCCAGTCGATGCTGCCGGACTCACTGAAGTCGTGCGGCAACACCTCGTGTGGCGTTGCCTCGCGGACCGGTTCGCTCATCGGTCGACACCTCCCATCACGGTATCCAGGCTTCCCAGCGCCACAACGGCGTCAGACAACATGCCGCCCTCGCAGACCAGTGGCACGGCCTGCAAGGCGTTGAACCCTGCGTCGCGCATGTGCACCCGGTAGGGGCGCGCTCCGCCATCGGAAACGACATGGCAGCCAAGCTCGCCAGACGGGCATTCGATCGTCTGGTACACCTGGCCAGGCGGCACCGTGAAACCTTGGGTGTTGCGCTTGAAGTGATGGATCAGGCCTTCCATCGAGTCACCCATGATGTGCTTGACGTGGGCCAGCGAGTTGCCCTGGCCGTCGGCCGCCACTGACAGGTCCGAAGTCGCAGCCAGCCGGGCGTCCTCGATGCGGTACGGCTGCCCCGCTGTGGCCTCCAGCTTGACGGCGCACTGCTCAATGATCTTGACGGATTCCTCCATCTCGTTGAGACGGATGACCCAGCGGCCGTACGAATCGCATGTGTCGGCGGTGCACACATCGAAGTCGTATGTCTCGTAGTCACAGTACGGTTGCATCTTGCGCAGATCCCACGGGTAGCCGGTGGCACGCAGCACGGGGCCAGACATGCCCAGGCTCATGCACTGCGTCAAATCCATGTAGCCGACGCCTTGCAGACGGGCCTTGAAGATGGGGTTTTCCAGCGTGAACTGGCCAACCTCAGGCAAGTTCTTGCGCAGTTGCTTGACCAACTCGCGGATCAGGTCGACGCCGTTGACGGGCAGATCGACGGCCACGCCACCGGGGCGGATGTAGGCGTTGTTCATGCGCAGACCGGTGACGGCCTCGGTGAACTCCAGCACGCGTTCGCGTTCGCGCAGGCAGACCTCTTGGACGGATGTCGCCCCAAGCTCCAGGCCACAGGCGCCGACCGCCGTCAGGTGCGAAGCGATACGGTTGACCTCCATCATCAACACGCGCAGAGCGTTGGCCCGGGCCGGCATTTCAGCCGTGATACCCAGCAGCTTGTCGACCGCCAACGAATAGACAGCCTCGTTGTGCATGCCTGCCACATAGCTGGTGCGCGTCAATAGCACGCAAGCCTGCGTCCAGGTACGGAACTCGGTGGTTTTTTCGATGCCACTATGCAAGAACCCAATGCCGGGTCTGGCGCCGATGACGGTCTCGCCGTCCAGTTCGAGCACCAGGCGCAGCACGCCGTGGGTGGACGGGTGCTGCGGGCCCATGTTGACGACGATGGTATCGTCGGCCCGCTGGCGAGCTGCTGTGACGATGTCTTCCCAGTCGGCACCCCCGGCAACGTACTCGTCCGGGTTGCCCAAGTTTTCCATATGTAGGTCCGTCATCGGGCGTAGCTCCTGCGGTCGTCGGCCGGCGGGGTGCGGGCGCCCTTGAACTGCACGTTAATGCCACCCAATGGGTAGTCCTTGCGCTGCGGCCAGCCCACCCAATCGTCCGGCATCAGGATGCGGCTAAGCCCAGGGTGCCCGTCGAAAATGATGCCGAACATGTCGTAGGTTTCCCGTTCATGCCAGTTAGCCATCGGCCAGGTGCTGGTGACCGACGGCACATGCGGGTTCGATTCGGGCACAGCCACCTCAAGGCGCAGACGCCGGTTGTGGGTGATACTCAGCAGGTGGTAGACGGCGTGTAACTCGCTGCCAACCTGCGCCGGGTAGTGGACACCGGACACTGACCCGCACACCTCGAATCGCAGGTACGGGTCGTCCCTCAGTACCCGCGCCAGATCGGGCAACAAATCGGGGCGGACCCGCAGCGTCAGTTCACCGCGATCGACAAAACGGGCCAAGATAGCATCGGGAACTTTGGCGCCAATTGCCTGGTCGACGACGGCGAACCAACCCTCCAGGGGTGGTGTCACCTGGCCAGGCATGTCATAGCGGCGGGCGAGCCCGCCGAAGCCGGAGACGTCTGGGCTGGTATTGCCCCAAGTGCCTTCCTGGTTATCGATGAGCGTCGGCACATCGGGCAACGGGACGGCCGGCAGGGCGTCCGCGGGTGTCTCAGACATGGCTCACCGCCTTGGCGTCGTCCCCCGTCACCGGGTTCAAGGCGTTCAGCGGGGTGGCGGCCAGCTTGGCGGCCTCAACCGCCTTGCGGTTGGCCACGTTATCGGCTCCGATGGGCGCGTGGAAGACCTCGTTCTCCTTCAGCTTGAAGACCGCGTCCATCAACTGATCCGGGCGCGGTGGGCAACCCGGCAGGTACATGTCGACAGGGACGACGTGGTCGACGCCTTGCACAACGGCGTAGTTGTTGAAGATGCCACCTGACGACGAGCATGCACCCATCGCAATGACCCACTTAGGGTCAGCCATCTGGTCATATAGCCGGCGCACCAGCGGCGCCATCTTCTGGCTGACTCGGCCGGCCACGATCATCAGATCAGCCTGACGGGGCGAGGCGCGGAACACCTCTTGGCCCCAGCGGCCGGCATCAGCGCGCGGGCCGCCATAGCTGATCATCTCAATGGCGCAGCAGGCAAGACCCATTGTCAAGGGCCAAAACGATGTGCGGCGCGTCCAACCGGCCACCTGCTCCAACGTCGTCAAAATGATGCCGGATGGCAAGCGTTCTTCCAAGCCCATCAGTCCCACTCCAAACCGCCGCGGCGCAGCACGTAGAAATAGGCGACAAAGACCGTCGCAATGAAAGTGACCATGGCGCCGACGGCGAAAAGCCCCAGCTTGTCAAAACTCACGGCCCAGGGGTAAAGGAAGACGATCTCGATATCAAAGATGATAAACAGCATGGCTGTGATGTAGTACTTGACCGAGAACCGGCCACCACCGACGGGTGCAGGTGTGGGGTCGACGCCACATTCGTAGGAATCTTCTTTGGTGAGGTTGCGGCGACGTGGCCCGACGTTCACGCTGAGCCCGACGGCAGCAACAACGAAAACCGTCGCTAAGACGACCATACCCACAATTGGGATGTAAGGACTCACGGACGAATCTCCTTTATCGACCGGTAGAGCCGCACGGGCGCGGTCTTGTGTGACATTAGTGAGTCTACCCTAAGAGCCCTGGGCGGGGCGTCGCACCCCGTCAAAATCAGACTCCGGCGGTGCCATGAGGCCACCGCTACGGGAAAACCACCCTGAGCAAGAAACGCAGGATACGGTCGTCCAGCGGGCCACCCTGGCGAGACACTAGGCCCGCCATCATCTTGTTGACTACGCGCATCACCGAATCACGCGGCAAGCCGTACTTCAAGCAGGCCGCCAAGACTGTCGGGTTGCCCATAAGCTTGGTGAACGCCGCGCCGCCGCGATAGTAACGCCCGACCTCAGCTTTGACACGCCAGTGGTACCCCTGCAGCGCCTGCTCCCCCGCCGTCGTGCCGAAGCCCGCAGCCTTGGCCGCAGCCACCACCTCGCCCGCCCAGGTACCCGACTCCAGACCCCAAGAGATGCCCTCACCGTCATACGGGCTGACCATGCCAGCGGCGTCGCCTACCAGCAGCGTGCCATTCCGGTAGACGACCTTACGGTTGAGCCCCATTGGTAGGGCGGCGCTCATGATGTCGGGCTCTTCGGTGGGCTCGCCGTCGGCATCCGCCCAAGTCATGCCCCACTGCTCGGGCAGCGTTTTGACCCAGCCCAGCAGCACGGCCTTGTAATCCGTCCGCCCGAAGCCGGCGGCCGTCGAAAGCTGCCCGACACCGACGTTGTACAGCCCGTCCCCCATGGGGAATACCCACCCATAGCCCACCAGACGAGCCTGGGTTGGCGACTCCGGTTCGGGCATCGCCATCCATGAATGCAGCCGTGTCTCATCCGGCGCCTGACTGCCGAGCGAACGCATATAGCCACGCGCCGCCACGCCCATCGGGGCCTGCGTCAAACGGGGCATACCTGCCGGGACGCCCAAACGCGCGGCCGCCCCCGTAGCGTCGATGACGGCTGGTGCCAGCCATATCTCGCCGCCACCGCTGACGCCGACGACCCGCTCACCGTCGGTGATCGGCCCGTGGATGGCCACGCCCAGGCGCACCTTCGCGCCCGCCGCCTGGGCGGCTTGCAACATGAACAGGTCGAACTCGGAACGCGGCACCGTGTAAGACACCGTCGGTAAACCCGACGAGGCCGGCCAATCGAAGAGGTGCGCGTCGCTGTGGTCGCCGTAGACGGCAATGCCCTGCGACCGGTGCCAATGCGCCGGAATGTCTAGGTTCAAGGCCTCCAGCGCCGCGACAGCCCTCGGTGTTAAGGCGTCGCCGCAGGCTTTGACGCGAGGCATAGCCTCGGCCTTGTCGACAAGAAGAACGTCAAGCCCAGCGCGCGCAGCCGTCAATGCCGCCGCGCAGCCGGACGGGCCGGCACCTACCACTATTAGATCCACAGTCAGGATTTTAGCTGGTCGCACCTATGCATGATGCGCGCTGCTAGGACGTTGGACAATGCGTGAACGGCCCGCTCGGCCATGGGCCGTACCACTGATCAGAACCCGTGCACTGCGACCCGTCGGTGATCCACGGCACACTGGGGGTGACGGAGAGGGTCGGGGTTGTCGGCGGCGGGGTCGATGGCGGCGTCGTGACGGGGGCCTGTGTGGCAGGTGGATTGGCCGGTGGCTGTGTCGTTGACTTGGTGGACGTGGGCGGTTGCGTCGTCGGCGCGGCGGACGGCGTCTCTGTAGCGGAAGGCTCCGAAGTCGTGGTCGTCGACGATGGCGTCGTCACCGGCGCGGGCGGCGCAGTTGTCGAGGCCGGTTGGGTGACGGCGGGGGGTGGTACCGGGTTGTTTGGGCCGCCCGACTTGAAAAGACTGCTGATACCAAAAGCCGCCGCGCCAATGACAGCCACAATAGCCACACCGACCACCACCATTGTGGTAGTCGATGCGCCCCCGCTTGCCGCCCCAGTAGATGCTCCGGTTGACGCGCCGCCCGATGATCCCCCCGACGACCCGCCAGCCGACGCGGCGCTCGACCCGGCTGCTGACGTGGAAGCCGAAGCCGTCCCAGCGCCAGCCGCTATGCCAGAGCCCGCGCCGGTGCCTGCTGCACCAGAGGCGACCGCTGCCCCGCCGACTGCGGCGGCCCCGGCGGCCAGCATGATGCTGGCCGGCATTGGTGGCGGGCTGACGATGGTGGCAGCAGATGCCCAGCTGGCTCCAGCGACCGCGGCCTGAGCCACCGTCAACCCAGCAACCCCACCGAGCAAATGACGGCCCAAGGCAGTGGTCACCTTAGGCCTACTGGCCGCGGCCTGAGGAACCCCAGGCAGCGGCCCGCCCCGCGTCCCGTCCTCGTTCACGTCGTCCCCCACATCATTGGTTCCCCCTGTATAAAGCTTGCGGAACGATTCCTTCGACCGCATGATGAGCACCGACGCATGTCTGGCGTCGATACCCAAAGCCTCGCCGATTTCGGCCGGCTTGTACCCCTCGACAGCGCTGAGCCACAGCACCGTCCTGTAGCGCTCGTTGAGCGCGTAAAAGCATCGCGCCACCATGTCGTCCTCATGGCTGGGCTCGGCCAACTGCGGCGCTGCCACGTCGTCGACGGCGTCCAATGGCTGCTCTGAATGCAGCACCCTGTCCCAAGCCACGGTACGGATGGCGGCATAAAGATAGGCTCGGAAATTGGTTGACGGGCCACGCCCGTCGTGAAGCGATCGCCAGATTCTGGTGTAGGCATCGGTGACGACTTCCTCAGCGTCAAAGGAGCGCCCACCGACCCGCGTTTTTGCATAGTTGAAGGCAGACACGTAATACCGTGTCCAAAGCACTTCGAACGCTGCGTCGACACCATCTCTGACCCTCTCGACCAGAGTTGCGTCGTCAAGCAATGCCAATTCGTCCATGGCCACCTTGTCTGTTACCACGAAGGCATTTCCACTACGTTGACGAGCTTACCCTGTACTGTCCTACTTTTTGTTGTCTGTTCGTTTTACGCCTTGAGGGGGTGAGGCATTTCTACCTCACCCCGCTCACTCCCTAGGGCGATTGCATGCTATCCCCTGCCACAACGCCAGCCCTTAATTGGCTTTTCGCTGCAGCAACACACACATAAATAAAGACGGTCAGACGGGGCGTTTCATAACACCCAGAGCGAAATTCCTACTATCGCTGCGTGGCTAGGAAGCTGGCTAGGCGGGCGATGGCGTCGTGCAGCACCTCTTCTTCGGGCAGCGCAACAAGACGGAAATGGTCGGGGTTGGGCCAGTTGAAGCCGCGACCATGGCTGACGAGGATTTTCTCGGCGCGCAGCAGATCAAGCGCCCAGGCCTCGTCGTCCTTGATCGGGTATACGGCCGGGTCAAGACGCGGGAACAGGTACAGTGCACCGCTGGCCGGTACGCAGGTGATGCCCGGAATCTGAACGAGCAATTCGTGGGCGAGCTTGAGCTGGTCGTGGAAACGTCCACCTGGGACACACAGGGCGTCGACGGACTGATGCCCACCGAGGGCTGTCTGGATGGCGTGCTGGGCCGGAACATTGGCGCACATCCGCATGTTGGCCAGCAGGTTCAACCCGTCCAGCAGCCCGGAGGCGGCCGCCAGCGGCCCCGTAGCCACCACCCAACCGGCCCGGTAGCCGCAGGCCCGGTAGGCCTTCGACAAGCCCGAAAACGTCAAGCACAACACGTCAGAGCCGGTCAGAGCGGCAGTGTAGGTGTGTTCGCCAGAGAAGATGATCTTCTCGTAGATCTCGTCGGAGAGGACGACCAGGTTGTTGGCTCTGGCCAGGTCGACGACAGCCTGCACGGTTTGGCGGGCATAGACGGCGCCCGTCGGGTTGTTTGGGTTGATCAGCACGATGGCGCGAGTTTTGGGCGTGATTTTGGCGGCGATGTCGGCGACGTCAGGGTTCCAATCGTTGGCCTCGTCGCACAGGTAGTGGACGACCTCAGCGCCACACAGCGTCGCCTGGGCCGTCCACAAGGGGTAATCCGGCGCCGGAATGAGTATTTCGTCCCCTGGGTTGATCATGGCGCTGAGAACCATGGCGATCAGTTCTGAGACGCCGTTGCCCAGCCACACCTGGTCGACGTCGATCTTGAGGCCTTGCTCTTGGTAGTAGTTGGCCACGGCGGTGCGAGCGCTGTAGACGCCGCGTGCGTCAGAATAGCCCTCTGACTCGGGCAAATGAGCGACGACGGCGCGGACGATGGTCTCCGGCGCCTCGAAGCCGAATGGTGCCAGATTGCCGATGTTGAGCTTCAGGATGCGCTCGCCCAGGGCCTCCATGCGCTGAGCCTCGACCATGTTGGCGCCCCGCACGTCGTATCGCACGCCCCGCAACCGCTCTGCCTGGTCGAATTTCATAGCTGATCCCGTCTCTTGGTCGAACTTCTAGGTTAACACTGATCTCGGCTCAGCGGCCGACGGCAATCATTGGTGGCCGAGGCGGTGCTGCGTGAACCAAAACAGCCAAATTTACGCCGCTGCCCACCGCCTCGTCACAGACCGGGCCATTATTGAGCGCCGAGGCGGCGGTTCGTGCATCCGTCCCCATAGACTGGCCTTATGCCTCATCTGCACTGGCCGGTCGTCCTGTTCGATTTGGACGGCACCTTGGCCAACTCCATCGACTTGGTGATCGCGTCCTATCGGGCCGCCTTTGCAACCATCGGACAGAGCGTCGAACGCGACGTGGCGCTGCGCTGGATCGGCGAGACGTTGCGCCGGACCATCGACCGCGAGGCCCCCGGCCATGGCCCCGAGATGGAGACCGCCTATCGGGCGTTCTACGCCGACCACGTCGATCAGATCGCTGGCTACCCAGGCATGCCTGAGCTGCTGGCGTCCCTGAACGACGCCGGCGCCGTGACGGGAGTTGTGACGGCCAAACGCCGCGAGGTGGCGTTGGTGACGATGCGCCAAGCCGGCGTCGAAGGGCTGATCGAACTGGTCGGCGCGATGGAAGACACCGCTGCGCACAAGCCCGACCCCGAGCCACTGCTGGCAGCAGCCGCCAAGCTTGACGTGGCGCCGGAAAACTGCGTCTATGTCGGTGACGCCACCCATGACGTCATGGCCGCCAAGGCCGCCGGCATGGCGGTGATCGCCGTCACCTGGGGTGCCGGTGTGGAAGCGGAACTGGAGGCCCTGGCCCCCGATGCCATGGTGAGCGATGCCGCCCAACTCGAACACTGCCTGCTGAACTGAACTTACTGCCACAAAGGCGTCTGCCGACTTGGTGAAGTCGATAGCTGACGCGGCCAAGCAGGTGTACCGCGTCGCCGTTGACACCTACGGTCTCGAGGAAGAGTTCGCCAGCAAGGCGAAACAGTATCGATCCTCCGTCGCACGCGTACCGTCAGGGCTGCATTGAGCCTGTCTCTAGGAAGCGGGTGTGGAAGCTGAGCGCCGTGGCCAGGTCGTGTGGGGTCTGGAGGCCCTTACTCACCCGCAGCGCCCGCTCGTAATACTCGTGCAACAAGGGACGATAGCTGGGGTGGGCGCAGTTGTCGATGATGCGCGCCACCCGCTGACGGGGCGCTAGGCCGCGCAAATCGGCCAGGCCCTGCTCAGTGATGATGACGTGGACATCGTGCTCGGTGTGGTCATGATGGCTGACCATCGGGACGATTGCCGAGATGGCGCCGCCTTTGGCCGTCGACGGCGAGACAAAGCACGAGATGAAGGCGTTTCGCGTGAAGTCACCAGAACCGCCGATGCCGTTTTGCATCCTGGTGCCAGCGACGTGCGTCGAGTTGACGTTGCCGTAAATGTCAGCCTCGATCATGCCGTTGCAACTGATACAGCCCAGCCGTCTGATGACTTCAGGGCTGTTGGAGACATCCTGAGGCCGCAACACCACGCGCCCCCGATACTGGCCTGCCCGCTCGTTCAGCCGTGCCGCGTACTCAGGGCTGAGCGAAAAGGCCGTAGCCGAGGCCACGTCGACGATGCCGGCGTCGATCAGGTCGATCAGCCCGTCCTGGATCACCTCGGTGAAGCTGGCAAGGCCGCTCAACCCGGAGCCCAACAGGCCGACCAGCACCGCGTTGGCGATGTTGCCGACCCCCGACTGCATGGGCAGCAGGCTTGCGGGAAGACGCCCGGCCTTCACCTCGAAGCCCAAGAAATCGAGCAGATGCCCGGCAATCGCGGCAGAGTCGGCGTCCGGCGCCTTGAACGGCGCGTTGCGGTCGTGGTGGTCTGTCATCACGACGGCCGTCACCTTGGCGGGGACGACGCGCAGAGTCGGCTGGCCGATGATGTCGCCTGGGTGGGTCAGCGGTATCGGTACCCGATTGGGCGGGTTGGCCTCGGTTCCGTAATACACGTCGTGCAGGCCAATCAGCTCTGGTGACTGCCACTGGTTCACCTCGACGATGATTCGGTCGGCGTGCTCCAGATAAGTGCGGTTCAGCCCCAAGGACGTGGACGGCACCAGTTCGCCATCGGTCGTGATGGCCGTCGCCTCGACGATCGCCCAATCGAGGCGTCCGAAGAACCCTTGAACCAACTGGTTGTGAAAGTGTGACAGGTGGATGTCGGCATAGCCGCTGGTGCCGTCATTGATCTTGGCCCGCATCGTCGGGTCAGACTGGTACGGCGCGCGCAGCGACACACCGTCGACACCCGCCATCACACCGTCGCAATCTGGGGCGGTCGATGCGCCAGTGAACATCTTGACGGCGAACTGCTCGCCCCGCGCATGGACTGCTTCAATGCGGCGGGCCAGGGCCGCCGGCAAAGCCTTTGGGTAGCCCGAACCGGTGAAGCCCGACATGCCGATGGCGTCCCCGTCATTTATGAGGGAAGCCGCATGGTCAGCGTCGGTCACCAACGAAAGGAAGTGCGGGTTGGCGATACGGCTCGTCATTTGGCTTCTCCTGACGTGTCGGTCTTGGCCTGAACTGACGTCTCGGGCTTGACGTGCCCCAGCCACCTGGCCAACCTGCCCCCGCGCCCCAACTCGGCCAAGCGAGCCTCGACGCCCTCGCGGAGTGCGGCTGGCGTCACCACCAGCAGGTCATCGCCAGCTCGCAGCATGGTGTGGCCGTGCGGCGAAAACGACTCGTCCCCCCGCATGACCAGGGCGATGACGACGTGCGGCGGCAGCCGTAGTTCGCGTACGGCCAAGCCCGCGAGCTTGGAACCCGGCGGCACCGAGACGCGCAACAGATCGGCTCGGCGTTCCTCCAGCGGCGCCACTTCGATGTCCAGGTCGAAGGGCGCCCACGGGTCAATCAGGCCGAGACGCTTGGCCACCCACGGCAGGGTAGGTGCCTGGATGGCCGTGAAAACCACGACGAAGACGAACACAATGCCGAACAGCAGGTGTGAGTCGGTGATGCCGGCGGCCAGCGGCACGGTCGCCAAGATGATGGGGACGGCACCGCGCAGCCCCGCCCATGATAGGAACAGTTGCTCGCGCCATGGCACCTTGAACCAGACGGCCGACACCCACACAGTTATGGGACGGGCCACCAGCGTCAAGAACAACCCGGCGACAACGGCCAAAAACACGCTTTGCCATGTGATGTGCTCATGCACCGCCAACAAGCCGAGCATGACGAACAGACCGATCTGGGCTATCCATCCGACCCCTTCGGCAAACGAGCGGGTGGCGTGCCGGTGGGGCAAATCAGCGTTGCCGAGCACCACCGCGCAAACATAAACCGCCGCAAACCCCGACAGATGGATGACCGAGCCCAAACCATAGGCCACCACCGCCCAGGCCAGGGTGGCAATCGGGTAGAGCCCGCTGGACGGCAGGGCGACGCGCCGCAGCAATCCGCGCCCGACGACCCCGACAGCTAACCCGAGCACCAGGCCACCCACCAGCTCCAGGACGATCAGGCCAGCTAGGCCCCACGGCCCGCCCTCGGGCGGCGTCCCCATGACATATTGAGTGGCTGCCACAACCAGTAAGACGGTCGGCGCATCGTTCAAACCCGATTCACCCTCCAGGGCAGCGAGCACCCGGTGCGGCAGCGACAAACCCCGCAGCACCGAGAAAACCGCTGCCGCATCGGTCGGCGCGGTGATGGCGCCCAACAGCACCGCCACGCCGACGGGAAGATGCAGCACGAAATAGCCAAATACTCCCACCAACCCGATTGAAACCAGCACCCCCAGCGTCGCCAGCACTGCTGCCAAGCCGATGTGGCTGCGTATGTCACTCCACTTCGTCGTCAGACCGCCTTCGGCCAGAATCAACGCCAGTGCGACGAACCCCAGGTCGTGAGCCAGCTTGGCGTTCTCGAAGTCGATGTTGACCAGATTGGACCCCAGCAACATGCCCAGCCCCAAGAAGAGCAGCAAGGCCGGCATCCCGATGCGAGCCCCGAAACGCGCCGTCACGACGGCGATCAGCACAATGACGGCACCGGCGAGGAAGAGGGTGTCGAGGTTGAGTGCCATCCGTCAATTATTCCATAGGCCCGCTGCCTGCCGTCGGCTGGACAGCTACGCTAAGCCGACAGCAAAGTGGCAGGCGCTGCAGTGCGACGACACACCGTCGGGACGGTCGATCAACTCGGGCTCGGCGTCAACGCAGACGGCTGGCACACCGTCCTTGACGTCTTTGCCGTCGGTTATGGTCGGCGCCTTCCAACACCTGGTGTGGAAACGGCAGCCGCTTGGCGGGTTGGCCGGGCTAGGCACGTCGCCGGTCAGCATGATCTGCTGACGCGTGCCGCGCAGCGTCGGGTCCGGCACCGGCACTGCCGACAGCAGGGCTTGTGTGTAGGGGTGCGTCGGGTGATCGTAGATCTGGGTTTCATCGCCTATCTCGACGATCTTCCCCAGATACATGACGGCCACCCGGTCGGAGATGTGACGGACGACCGCCAGGTCGTGAGCGATGAAGATGTAGGCCAGCCCTAGCTCCTGCTGCAAGTGCTCCAGCAGGTTAACGACCTGCGCCTGCACCGACACATCAAGGGCCGAAACCGGCTCGTCGCAAACCAGCACCTTGGGGTTCAACGCAATTCCGCGGGCCACGCCGATACGCTGACGCTGGCCACCAGAAAACTGGTGCGGGTAGCGGTTAATGTGCTCTGGGCTGAGCCCCACCAGATCGAGCAGCTCCTGAACACGCTGGCGACGACTGCCTTTGGGGGCCGCCTCCGGGTGGATGTCGAACGGCTCGCCGACGATGTCGCCGACGGTCTTGCGCGGGTTCAACGACGTGTAAGGGTCTTGGAAGACGATCTGGATGTCGCGACGCAGATGGCGCATCGCAGCGCCTTTTTGCTTGTAGACATCTTGGCCATTGAACATGACGGACCCAGAGGTTGGGTTTTCCAGACTGACCAGCAGACGCCCCAACGTCGATTTGCCGCAGCCCGATTCGCCGACGACACCCAGCGTCTCGCCGGCGTGAAGCTGGAATGACACGCCGTCAACGGCCCGCACATGGCCCGTCGTGTGCTGGATGATGCCAGTCTTGATCGGGTAATACTTGACAAGGTCTGTGGCCTCAAGGATGACGTCGCTCACAGCTCACCCCCGCTCGCCCGCTGGGCCTCGTCGGCCACAGCCGGGTCGTTCACCCGCCAGCAGGCCGCGAGACGCGTCTTGGCACCGTCAAGCACCTCCAACGGTGGCGGTGTGCCTTGACGACAACGGTCGACGGCAAACCGGCAGCGCGGGTTGAATGGGCAACCGTCGGGCATTGCCAGCAGGTTCGGTGGCAGCCCGCCGATGGCTGGCAGCACGCCGCCTTTCTTGGTGTCGAGGCGCGGCACCGATTCCAACAGGCCGATAGTGTACGGGTGACGGGGCTGCCCGTAGACCTCCACAACCGGGGCCGTTTCGACCAGACGTCCGGCATACATGACGGCAATACGGTCGGCTACATTGGCCACCACGCCAAGATCATGGGTGATCAGTATCAGACCCATGTCGTGCTCGTCTTGGAGCTCTTTTAGCAGAGCCATGATTTGGGCCTGCACTGTCACGTCCAAAGCAGTCGTCGGCTCGTCCGCGATCAATATCCAGGGGTCGAGGGCGATGGCCATGGCGATCATGATGCGCTGCCTCATGCCGCCAGAGAACTGGTGTGGATAGGCCTTGAAGCGCTGCTTCGCGGCTGGGATGCGCACCTGTTCCATGAGCGAGATGGCGGCCTTCATGGAGTCAGCCTGGTTCGCCTTGTGGTGAATGCGGAACATTTCGGCGATCTGCCAACCGACTGGGAACACCGGGTTCAGAGCCGACAAGGCATCCTGGAAAATCATCGAAATTTTCGGCCCGCGCATGGCCGCGCGCGCCTTGGAAGGCATCTTCAGCATGTCAGCGCCCTGGAACAGCACCTCGCCGCCCGTCACGAAACCAGGCGGACTGTCGAGGATGCCCATGATGGCCTGCGCCGTCACCGACTTGCCTGAACCCGATTCGCCCAAAATAGCCAGTGTTTCTTTTTCGTCCAGATAGAACGACACACCATTGATGGCTTTGGCGACCCCGGCGCGCATGCGGAACTCGACGTGTAAGTCACGCACATCGAGCAAGTGATCATAGTCCGCCATCGCGTCACCTCGCCTTCGGGTCGAGCGAGTCGCGGACGATGTCACCCAACAGGATGAATGCCAGCACGGCCAAGCAGAGCGCACCAGCCGGGAACAGCAGCATGAACGGCGCGTTGCGGATGTAGCCGATGCCGGAGGCGTTGGAGATGTCGCGCCCCCACGACACGACGGTGCTGGGTAGACCGATGCCGAGGAAGCTCAGTGCCGCCTCAGTGGTGATGTAGCCGCCCAGATCGATGGTCGACACAACGATCAGCGGCGTCATGGCATTGGGCACGATATGTGACAAAGCCAACCGTCCCGGCCCTGCGCCGAGCGCGCGGGCCGCCAACACATACTCTTGCGGTTTGACCTGCATGACCGATGCCCGCATGAGACGGAAGGTGTTCGGCCAGTTGAACAGTGCCAGCACCAAGACGATCTGGAACACCGCCCGGAACATACCAGCCGACGGTGGCAGCGGCAGGAAAGCCATGACCACGATGGCGCCCAACAGCATCGGGATTGCAAAGAAGATATCGGCCAAGCGGGCTAGCACCGAGTCGAGCCAGCCCCCGAGATACCCGGCGAATGTGCCGAGGGCACCGCCCAGCACGCCGGCCAGCAGAGCGGTGAATATGCCAACCATGATCGATGCCCTGGCACCGTAGACCACACGAGCGTAAATGTCACAGCCTTGGAAATCATTGCCGAATACGGCGCCGGCGCGCGGTGGCATACGCGAGAAGGTCAAGTTACAGTACGTCGGATCCTTCGACGTGAAAAGTGTTGGGAACACGGCCATAAGCACGAACAACAGCACCAAAGCGCCGGCGACCCAGAACATCGGACGATGGCGCATTTCATCCCAGGCGTCTTGCCCCAGCGAGCGCGGTTTCTCGCCCGACGCCGAAGCGTCTGGCTTGCGACCGGGCATCAGCAGGCTGCGACGCGTGATCGACGGTATCGCCAACGGCTTCGGGGCATCTTGGGCGCCATCGGGAACTGAACTGACGGAATCTTTCGAAGGGCTGATTGGCTCACTCATGGCCGATCCTTGGGTCCAAATATCCGTACACAATGTCGACGAACAAGGTCATGAACATATAGATCACAACGATGACCAAAACCGCCCCCACCAGGGTCGTTCCGTCACGCTGGTTGATCGACCGATAGATCAACGAGCCCACGCCGTTGATGCCGAAGATACGTTCAGTGATAATCGCGCCACCCATCAAACTGCCCAAAGACGCGCCGATATAGGTGATCGACGGTATCAGCGAGTTGCGCATGGCGTGCAAACCAATCGCCCGGACGGGCATCATGCCCTTAGCGTAGGCCGTGCGGACGTAGTCGGCGCGTAAGTTCTCAACCAGGTTGGTTCGCGTCAAGCGGGCCACATAGGCGATGTAAAGGGAGCCAAGCACCACCCCGGGTAATATCAGCGACCGCCACGACCCGTTCGAGGTGACGGGGATAACGAAGTTCAAGTTGAGCTTCAAAATGGCGAACTGCGACAAACCGCCGAGCACGAACACCGGGATCGCAATGACAACGAGGGTCGACACCGTCACCAGCGCGTCGATGAAACGACCGTGTTGAATGCCGGCCAAGATGCCCGCCAAGATACCGATGACGATTTCGCAGAGCAGGGCGATGAGCGCCAGCCTCAGCGTGGTCGGGTAGCGGATGGCCAGCTCATGCACAACCGTGTTGTTGTAGAAGTTGATACCGAGGTCGCCGGTGAACAGGCGTTTCAAATAGATGCCGTATTGCACGATGAACGGCTTGTCGAGGCCGTAGTGCGACATGAACCAAGCCGAATAGGACGGCGAGCAGGGACGCTGCCCGCAGCGCCCGGCCAGCGGATCACCGGGCATCGCGAACGCCATGAAGAAAATTATGAAGGTGGCGCCAAGGAAGGTAGGGATCATCATCAGCAAGCGGCGCACTATGTACTTGCCCATACCCAACCTTTTCTCTCAGCAACACCGATCAACGGATTGACCAGCAGACTATCAAAGTGTAACCCTCGCCGCGCAACCGTCAACAGGTTCATGCTGAACACCGCCTGACAAAGTGTGAGGCGGTGGCCCACTTGAGCCACCGCCTCACGGCGTCAATCAATGCTTTGTCAGTTCAGAACGACCGAACCGAAGTCCCACGTCGAGAACGGCGTCATCTTGATGGACTTGATCTTGGTCGAGAAACCGAACTGGCTCTGCTGATACCACAAAGGCATCGTCGGCAGATCCTGCCCGAGGATCGCCTCGGCCTGCTGGTACAGACCGTTAGCGGTCGCGGCATCAGTAGCGGCGGCGGCCTGCGTCAGCAGACTGTCGAACTGCGGGTTGGAGTAATCCGTGTCGTTGCTCGACGCGCCAGTGGCGTAGATCGGGGTCAGGAAGTCCTCAATGGACGGGTAGTCCATCTGCCAACCACCACGGTACGAGCCGGTCAGGCTTGGGTCGCGGGTAGTGATGAGCTTGCGCAGGGTTGCGAAGTCAGGGGTGTCCTTGACGGCGCAGTCCATGCCGAGGTTAGTCTTCAACTGGTTGCAAACTGCGTTGGCCCACGGGTCGTGACCGCCGTCACCGTTCACCCAGATGTAGAAGGTGCCCTTGTAGCCGCCGGCGGCGTCGTAGAGCGCTTTGGCCTTAGCTGCATCGAAGGTGCAGTTGTCGCCGCAAGCATTGGCCTTGTAGCCGTCAACGACCGGGGAGACCCAGCCGGTGGCCGGGGTGCGGGCGTTGTTGAAGATCGTCGAGGTGATCTGGCTGCGATCGAAACCCATCGAAATGGCCTGACGCATCTGCAGGGTCAGCTGCGGGTCGATGGTGGTCGGCGAGAAGCTCAGAACCTGAATGACGCCGGTGTTGGCGTCGCCCCAACGGGCTGAACCATCGGCGTTGACGAGGTCGGACTTCCAGGCGTCACCGACAAGCTGATCAGAAGGCACAACGTCAGTTGCGTCGAGGTTGTTGGCCACGACGTCGTTGTAGGCTGCATTCAGGTCGTTGTAGAACTTGAACGTGACCTGGTCAACCGACCCGGGGAACTTGCCGGAATAGCCAGCGAACTTCTGCAAGACGATCTGGGTATCGTCGTTTGTGACGATCTGGTAGGGGCCAGCCGAGATCGGCGTCTTCGCGAAGGTGGACTTGTCAGCTGAGGTGTCGGCGAAGAACGCGTCCGGCTGCGGCGCGAAGGCCGTGTAGCCCAGGCGAACCACCAGGTTTGATGTCGGTGCGCTGGTCTGGATGGTGAACGTGTAATCGTCCACGACATTCAAGCCGCTCATCGTCGCATTGGTGTTGCAGCCGTTGCCGTCAGGATCGTTGAAGCCGGCGATCATAGCGAAGAAGTACGAGTTGATCTGGTTGTTGGCGCAATCGGCGCCCCAGTTCCAGGCGTCGACGAAGTTCTTGGCCTTGACCTCAGTACCGTCCTGGAACATGTAGCCCTTGTTGAGCGTGACGGTCCAGTTGGTGGCATCGGAGGACGTGATCGAGCTGGCGATGTCCATCTCGGGGGCCGCAGTGTCAGAGTTGTAGTGCACCAGCTTGGATTGGCTGGCGTCCAGCGGGTTGCCGCCGCAGACCTCAGACGTATCGGTGCCCAAAAGTATGTTCTGCGGGGTGCAGCCACGCACGGTGATGCTGGTGGCGGCCGCCGTTGTGGTGGTGGTAGTAGCCGACCCGCTGTCAACCGGGGTTGTTGGTGTGTTGCTTGAGCAGGCGCTGAGCGTCAAAGCGAACGCTGCGCACAGGGCGCCGATGACGGCGACCTTAGTGGTTTTCATAAAACCTCCTGTTGGGGCGACGCTGACGCGACGCTGACTGAATCACTCGGAAAAAGTGATGAATTGCAGCAATTCTGCTGTGATTCAGTAACAGATGCATGACATTTTTGTTACTGACACGTTACACGGCACTAGTCCGCGTGGTTCGACTGACCGCTGACAAGGCATTACATCAAAGAGGGCGCCTCGGTCAAAGTTTGATAACGATTCGGCACGTCATGCCTTCGAGCGCGCGTCCTTCTCCCGCAGGTAGGCGATCGCGTCGATAATGACCGGCAGTGCCCGGATGGCCGTCAAGGCGACCGCCGCCCAGACGATCACCCAGCCCACCCAGTAAACGACTGGCCAGCCGTATATCCGTCCCAACAACGTACCTGCGCCGCCAGGCAGCACATAGGCTGCCTCAATCCCCAGGAACACGAACGCCAACAGCTTGGCCCCGCCGAAGATGGCCCGCATCGGACGGCCAGCCGTCAACCAGGTCGACAAACCAGAGCGCATCATGTTCTTCTCGCCGAAAGGCGTCATACCGTCCGAGTAGGACGACGAGCGCAGCCCGTCCACCAAGAAGGCCCTAGCTACCACCAATAGAGGCACCCAGACTGGTATCAGACCCAGATCTGAGAATACGATCCAGCAGGCCACCTCGACCACCCGGTCGCCAACGATGTCGAAGATAGCGCCGAACTGGCTGGTCTCATGACGGCGGCGGGCCACCCAGCCGTCCAACCCGTCCAACAGGATTATGACCGCTAACGCCGGCCCGCACCATTGCACGACCGACGGGTTGGCACCATACATCACCCACAAGACGACAAAGAGTGCGATCATGCGCCCGATCGTGATGGCGTTGGCCATGGCTTCTCCTTACACCCGAACCTAACGGGCGGCTCAACTTTACCCGCGATTTCCGGTGGTTCTTTAGGCTGCGAGGCTAGACTGGCATAGAGGTCGAGACCTCCAACACCAGGCCAGACGTCAGGAGGCACCCCATGGGGCTGTTCGACAAGATGGAACGCGGCATTGAGTCCGCCGTCCACGGCGCATTCGCCAGCGTCTTCAAGGGCGACGTCGAGCCTGTCGAGATAGCAACAGCGCTGCAAAAGGAACTAGATGCGGCCGCCAAAGTGCTGAGCCAAGGTCGCATGCTGGTGCCGAACGACTTCCGCGTCTCTTTGGCCCGCGCCGATTACGACCGTCTGGCGCCATATTCACGCACGCTCAATGCCGAAATCATCCCGGGGCTGCGCGAGCACGCGGCCAGCCGCCGCTACGTCTTCAACGGCCCCATCACCATCGCCTATCTGCTGGACGAAAAACTGACCACCGGGCGTTTCGCGATCGTTAGTTCGACCCGGGCAGGCGTCAGCGACGCCGCCGAACCGCTCGCCGCCACCCAGCCCCGCCAGTTAGTGCTGGAGGTCAACGGTGTGCGCCACCCCTTGACACCACCAGGTTTCACAATCGGACGTGGTACAGAGGCCGACTTGCGCATCAACGACCCAGGAGTATCCCGACTGCATGCTCAAATCAGCGTCGAGGACGCGGGTGACGACACCGTCAATGTGACGATCACCGACCTGGGCTCGACCAACGGGCTGATCGTAAATGGGCAAAAGGTGCGATCCGTCCCCTTGACTGAAGGGTCTCGCGTCGAGATCGGTACGACCCGCATGCTTGTTCACTCGCCTGTAGGTGAATAGCGTGTCCGGTTTGTTGATCGGCGGCTTGAAGATCGCCTTCGTGGCGCTACTGTGGCTGTTCATAGCCTTGGTGGCGGTCGTCGTGCGGCGCGATCTTTTCGTCGTTGCCGGCGACACAAGTTCGATGGGCGAGGCTAAAACAGCCCGGCCTGCGACACATTCTTCCGCGGCCCCCAACCCGAAACGACGCGGCCGGGCGGCCCAGCGCTCGCAACTCGTTGTCATCGACGGCGCCGGCAAGGGCGACACCATTCCACTGCGGGGCGAGATCGTCGTGGGCCGGGCCACCGACGCCACACTCGACATCAACGACGACTACGCCTCAGGTCACCATGCCCGCTTCTACCGCGACGACCAGTCGTGGATCGTCGCCGATCTGGGTAGCACCAACGGCACCATTGTCAACGGCATGCGCATCGCCCGGCCCACCCGCGTAGGCGACGGCGACATCGTGAAGATCGGGCGCACCAACCTCAAGGTGGTGGAGCCGTGAGCAACGAAGAGCGCACAGCCCGTCTGCCGGAGCCGACAGAACCGACCGACCGCTACTCCTGGCGGGTGGCGGCGGCGTCATGGGTAGGGCTGCTGCGCCACAACAACCAGGACTCGGCCTGCTCGTCGCCCCGTCTGGCCGGTGTGGCCGACGGCATGGGTGGCGAAGCAGCCGGCGACCTGGCATCCATGGTGGCGGCTCGGCGACTGTGGATGGCGGCTGCCAACCCGTCGGTCGGCTCCCTGGTCGACGCGGTGGCGGCAGCCAGTGACGACATCGCCGCCCTAGTGCAAGCCGAAAAAACCCTCGAAGGTATGGGCACCACCATCTGCGCCGCGCTGTTCGACGGCCACGAACTCGACATCGTGCACATCGGCGACTCGCGGGCCTACCGTCTACGGGGCGGCAAGCTGAAACAGTTGACGCACGACCATTCCTTCGTCCAGCAGCTGATTGATCAGGGCAGCCTGACCGAAGAACAGGCCCGGGTACACCCACGGCGCTCACTGGTGCTGCGGGTCGTCAACGGCACCCCTATCGGCTCGCCCGATCACTTCACTGAAGCGCCTCAGCTGGGCGACCGCTACCTGTTTTGCAGTGACGGGCTGAGTGGCTACGCCGATGCCGCCGCGATCAAGAAAGCGATCGCCAAGCCCAGTGTGGACGAAGCTGTTGACGCCATGCTGGCAGACGCCTCCGCGGCCGGCGCGCCCGACAACGTGACAGTCGTCTGTACCGAGATCGTCGCCCAGGACGACGAACTGGACGCCGCACCGCCCAAGCTGTGGGGTGCCGCATCGATTATGGAGCCACCCGTCGATGACGCGCCCGAGTCGGACGACATCGTCGCCGACTTGGCCCGGTGGGGCGCTAAGGTGCCAACTGACGTCGCACCACGCGCACCGGCACCGCGACGGGTTGCCGGCCGACCGACCCGACTGGCCACTTGGCTGCGCGCGTTGATCGCTGGCCTGGTTGTGCTCGTCGTCATAGTCGGCGCAGCTATCGGCGGCATCACTTGGACACGCACGCAGTACTTCATCGGTGTGGACGGCGGCAACGCCGCCATCTTCCGGGGCGTCCCTTACAAGATCGGCCCATGGTATCTGAGCACAATTGAGCAGACCAGCACCGTCCATCTCACCGACCTGCCCGACTATTACGCCACCCAGGTGCGCGACTGGGACATCAGGCCGTCGACCATGCAAGCGGCACAAGAATCGTTGCAGACACTGAGCCAGCAGGCCGACGCTTGCATCGCCGCACGGAACGGCCAGACGCCGACCATCGAAGGTTGCCCGTGACGGTCGTCCCTTTGCCGGCCTCGCCAAAAGTGCCCGCACCGCCAACCCGACGGTTGGCTGAACTGGGCTTGCTGGTGCCGGCGCTGGCCGTCGGTATCGGTGGCTACGTGCTTACCAATCTGAACCGCACCGGCGACTTGCCGCCGAGGTGGTGGCTGGTGCCGGCGCTGGGTGTGCTGCTGGCCCTGGTCGCTCACGTGGTGGTGCGGCTACGCATTCCCTATGCCGACCCGGTGATCCTGCCTGTCGTTGTCGCGCTGTGCGGGCTGGGGCTGGCCATGCTGAACCGGCTTGACTTGGCCATTGGCGGCGGTGGCGTGGCCCAGATTCAGTTGGTCTGGATGGCCGTCGGGGTGGCTGTGTTTTTGGCCGTCATCATCTGGCTGCGCGACTACCGAGTGCTGCAGCGCTACCCTTACTTGCTGTTCATCGTTGGCATGGTGTTGATGCTTATGCCGTTGATGCCGATCATCGGGACGAACATCAACGGCTCTCGGATCTGGATCCGCATCGCCGGTTACTCCTTCCAGCCAGCCGAAGTCGCCAAGATTGTTTTGACGTTGGCATTCGCTAGTTACCTAGCCGACCGCAGCGATGTGCTGGCGTCAGCCGGTAAGAAAATCGGCGCCCTGACGCTACCCCGGCTGCGCGATATCGTGCCCGTGTTCATCATGTGGGCGGCAGGGGTGGTCGTCCTGGTATTCCAGAACGACTTGGGCACAGCGCTGCTGTTTTTCGGCCTGTTCGTTGTCATGATGTATGTGGCCACCGACCGTGTCAGTTGGGTTGTCGGCGGGCTGTTGGCGTTCGCCGGTGCTGCGGCCGTCATCTACCGGTTCGCCGGGCATGTGCAGGTGCGTGTCGACTCTTGGCTGCACCCCTTCTCAAATATCAACCAGAACTACCAGATCATCGAGGGCCAGTTCGGCATGGCCTGGGGTGGGTTGTTCGGGCGTGGCTGGGGCCTTGGGTCGCCTTCACGCATACCGCTGGCTAGTACCGACTTCATCTCGGCCGCCCTGGGCGAAGAGATCGGGCTGGTGGGCTTGGCTGGCATCATCGTCTTGTATGCATTGATCGTGGCACGCGGCCTGAAGACGGCCTTGCTGGTGCGCGATTCTTTCGGAAAGCTACTGACGGCGGGCTTCAGCTTCGTCTTCGTCCTGCAAGTAACAGCGATTATCGGGGGCGTCACAAGGCTTTTGCCACTGACCGGCCTGACAACGCCGTTCCTCTCGCGGGGCGGCTCGTCCCTGGTGGCCAACTGGGCGATTGCGGCGATACTGATGGTAGTCAGCCACCAGGCCCGCCGCCCGGTTGTCGAGTTCGAACCTTTCGTCGATCTGGACGTCGAACAGACGGCCGTCATCGACCTCAGCAGCCTTGAGGACGGTGCCATCGGGCCACGTGTTTCAGCTTCAGAAGACGACACCACGCAACGTCTGGCAAAGGTGGGCGACAAATGAACCGCGCCATCCGCCACGTCGGGGTCGTCGCCGGGCTGTTGATATTCTCCCTGCTATTGAACGTCACATGCTCGTACCTGCTGCGCACCAACTCACTGGACAACAACCCAGCCAACCAACGTGTGTTGCAGGCCCAATTCGCCCAGCCACGCGGAGCCATCCTGGCGGGCAACACCCCGATTGCGCAGTCGGTGCCGGCCAGCGGCGACTTCCCCTACACGCGCACCTATTCAGACGGGCCGATGTATGCCCCAGTGACGGGCTTCTATTCTTACATGTACGGCCGCAATAAGCTAGAGCAGACGTACAACGCCGCCCTGACGGGCTCCGCCGACCCACGCGTCATACAGCAGTTGATCAACTCGCTGACAGGCCAACCGGGCAGTGTCGCGTCCGTACAGACCACGATCAACCCGGCCGCCCAACAAGCCGCCTGGAAAGCCTTGCAAGGCAAACAGGGGGCGGTGGTAGCCCTCGATTACACGACCGGTGCAATCTTGGCGTACGTCTCAACGCCCAGCTACGACCCGGCCCAATTGTCGTCCGGCGACCTGGCAGCCACACAAACCGCCTGGACGGCCTTGAACGCCGACCCAACCGCCCCCATGGCCGACAGGGCCGGACGCGAGATCTACCCGCCCGGCTCAACCTTCAAACTGGTCACCGCGGCTGCCGCGCTGGAGGCCGGCTGGACACCCGACACGATGGTCGACTCCCCCGCCCGCTTGACGCTGCCGGGCACCAACACCCAATTGACCAACGACAGCAATTGCGGCGGCGACCAGATCTCGCTGCAGCAAGCGCTGCAAGTTAGCTGCAACACAGCCTTCGCCAACGTCGGCCTGACAATCGGCCAGGACGCCATCGCCGCCCAAGCCGCCAAATTCGGCTTCGGTAAAGCTTTCGGTGGCGATGTCGGCTCGGCGGTCTCGTCGTTCCCAACCGGCCTCGACCAATCGCAGACGGCCCTCAGCGCCATCGGACAGTACAACGTCACCGCCAGCCCGCTGCAGATGGCGGTGGTGGCAGCGGCCATTGCCAACAACGGGACGGCGATGCAACCATACTTCGTTTCACGAGTGGTCGGTGCCGACCTCAACGTCATCTCGAAGCACACGCCCGTCTCGAACGGTCAAGCCGTCAGCGCCACCACCGCCGCCGAGTTGCAGCAGATGATGCAGTCCGTCGTGGCCAACGGCACTGGCCAGCGGGCCCAAATATCAGGGCTGACCATCGGCGGAAAGACGGGCACGGCGCAATCAGACAAGGTTCGCGCACCCTATGCCTGGTTTGCCGGTTACGCGGTGCAGCCGCATGTGGCGGTGTGTGTCTTCGTCGCTAACGCTGGCACCAACGAGGACCAAACCGGTGGTGCCACCGCCGCCCCGATCTTCAAGCAGGTGGTTCAAGCTTTGAACGGTTAGCCGTGTTAACGGCTCAGACGGTGGGCTCCAGCCGGCCCGCGGCTTAAGACCACTGCCGAGCATGACGTCTCGTAGACTTGACCTATGGCTCGTCAGAATTGGCTCGACCTTCTCGCACGCAACATCTCGGCTCGCAGCGAGCCGGTGCCACCTGAGGTGACGGGGCTGATCTTGTCTGGCGGCGGGGCGCGAGCCAGTTTCCATATCGGGGCGTCGCGCTATCTGTATGACGTTGTGGGCATCGCCCCGACCAGCATTGTCGGCACTTCGGCTGGCAGCATCGTTGCTGCGATGCTGGCGCAATCGCTCGACCCGACCGTTCAATCGAAGGAACTGCGCGAGCTGGAGCGCCTGTGGCTAGGCATGACGAGCACCGCTGACATGTTCGCCGAGCAGACGTGGTTCACCAACCTACGCGGCCACCTGGACGGCCTTGGCGGGCTGCTTGGAACACATGCAGACGACGCTGAGCCGGTGTTGGCCGGCGATGCCGATGAGCCAAATGAGGTTGTCAAGCGGGCGCTGGACGCCGACCCGTCGCGCGATATGGTGCTGTCGCCAACCGATGTCTGGCAACTGGCTGGCTCGCTGCTTCGAGTGGGCAGGGTGGGCGCTGGTTTGGCCGCTTCGGTGCGGGGCGCCGAGAAGGCAGCCTCCGCCTACAGGCCGGGCCCCATCGTCCACCGGTTGCTTTTTGAATCGACATTCCGGTCGAGCCGGATCAACAAGTCGGGCGTCAAGCTGCGGCTGGCGGTGGTCGATCTCGATTCCGGCGCGCTGCGGTTCATGCGCCAAGACGGCATCATCGTCGACCGCGACGATAACCCGATTGACGACAACGCCTACGACGTCGCACTGGGTGTTTGGGCGTCCTGCTCGATACCTGGGGTCTTTCGTCCCGTCAAACTGGGCAACGGCGTCTATGTGGACGGCGGTGTGCGCGAGAACCTGCCGATCGAGATGGCGGTAAAAAACCTCGGTGTCACCAAGCCTTACGTGGTCGTTGCCCAGCCGCCGGGGCTGGCGCCGGACGACTTCGCAGCCAAGGACATCATCTCGGTTCTGCTGCGGGTCGCATCGATCACCTTGGACGAAACGATCCAAGACGAGGTCGAGTGGGCCCGGACGGCCGGTGCTTGCGTCATCGAGCCGCATATCGATGTGCATGACGCCGGGACGGTGGAGCCGGCATTGTTGCGGATCAACCGCGACTATGGCTGGACGCGGGCTGCCGAAGAGGTCACTGGGGCACCGGCATCGCTGCGCGAGGTGAACGAAGCTATCTGCCAGGCTCGCTGCGACTGGGCCGAGTTGGTGCACCCGAAGCCGTCGCTCGGCGTGACTGTCAAGCCAGAGCCAACCCCGCCGGAGCCGGAGCAGGTGGCGGCTCTCCAATCGCAGTTGCGCACCCTGTTGGCCCGCGCCGACGAGACGCTGCTGCCACCTGGCCACGAGACCTGGGCCGACGAGTTGGCGTTAGCGTCAAACCTGACACAATAGAGGCCATGAGCCAACACGAATTGCGCAATGACCACCTGTGGGCGACCGTCGACACCTTGGGAGCCACACTTTCGCGTCTGAGGGTCCGCCAGGGCGATGACTGGCGCGATATTGCCCTGAGCAGCACCGATGACTCCTACATGGGACGCACCGTCGGGCGCTATGCCAACCGCTTGGCGGGCGGACGTTTCAGCATCGACGGGATGGCCTATCAGGTGTCGGTCAACGAACCGCCGAACACGCTGCACGGCGGGGCGGACGGGTTTTCCGCTCGTCAGTGGGAGGTTGTCGCTGCCGACGCAACCAGCGTCGCACTGCGCCTGGTATCGCCAGATGGCGACCAGGGATTCCCGGGGGAGCTCGAGGCGGCGGCGGCCTTCGACCTAGGCGAGCATGCCCTGACTTTGACCTATGCGGCCACCTGTGACGAGCCCACCGTCGTCAATCTGACGCTGCACCCATACTTCGACCTGGGCGCGGGCGGCATCGACAACCTGGAACTGTGGGTCAACGCGCCGGAATACACGCCAACAGGCGCCGACGGAATACCTTTGGGCGTCGTCTTTGCCGTGTCGGATGGCCTGGACTTCACGACGCCGCGCCAGATTGGCGAGGCCCGGGCCGCAATGCTGGCGGCCGATCAGGATCGCGGTGGCGCCATGGACCACAACTTCCTGGTGCCGGGGGTGGGCTTACGCGAAATGGTGCGGCTGCGCGGCGATGACGTCGAGTTGACGGTGCTGAGCGACGCCCCGGGCGTCCAGGTCTACGACGCCGCCGGTTTCGCTGGCAAGGCCCACGGGCCGGACGGGCAAGCATATGGTCCACACGCCGGCTTGGCGATTGAGCCACAAAGCCCGCCGGACGCACCGAACCAGCCCGACTTCCCAGACACGGTGCTTCGTCCGGGCCAGACCTGGAGCCGGGTCATCACCTTCTTGGTGGGCTAGTGGCATACTTGGGGAAATGTCCGCGCCTGCCGCACCTGAAGCTACACTGCCCCACCACCGTTATGACGCGCCCGTCGACCTTTCGCGGTTCGCCTGGCTGAGTATCGGCGCCGGCGTCGTCACACTGGCGATGAAGACCACCGCCGCCCTGATGACCGGGTCTGTCGGCCTGCTGTCGGATGCGGCGGAAACTGTCGTGAATCTGGTGGCCGCAGTTGTCGCACTGTTCGCCCTGCGCGTGGCGATCCAGCCACCCGACGAAAACCACCCCTATGGCCACTCCAAGGCCGAGTACTTCTCTGCCATCGTCGAGGGCACCATGATCTTCGTGGCGGCAGTGTTCATCATCTACACGGCCGTCGAGCGCTTGATTCACCCCCAGCCGCTGGAACGTATAGGCATCGGCCTGGCGGTCTCGGTGATCGCCTCGGGTGTCAACGGCGCCGTCGCCTATGTGATGCTGAAACAGGGGAAAAAGCATGATTCGTCCGCTCTGACGGCTGACGGCAAGCACCTGATGACGGACATCATCACCTCGGCCGCCGTGCTGCTGGGCGTCGCCCTGGTGGCGCTGACCCACTTAGGTTGGCTCGACCCGGTGGTTGCACTGCTGGCCGGCGTCAACATTATGTGGACCGGTTTCAAGCTCATCCGCGACTCCGTCAACTCTTTGATGGATTACGCACTGCCCGAAGCGGAAATGGCGACGCTGACTAAGATATTGGACGCTCACACCACCCCGGAAGTTTCGTTCCACGCCGTGCGTACCCGCGTGGCCGGCAATCGTCATTTCGCCGCCTTCCATGTGCTGGTGCCTGGCGATTGGACGGTCAAGCATGGCCACGACTTGACCGAAGACCTGATCGATGACATCGTCGCCTGCATACCCAGTTTGCGAATCGACGCGCACCTGGAGCCGCGCGACGACCCTCGCAGCTACGAAGACTTAGACATATAAAGGTGGCCGGGGGCGTGGTGGGCACCCCCGGCCATCATCAGGCACGACAGCTGTTGCTGGGCTGCCGGCCAGCGTGCTCAACGGGCTGGGTGTTACCCGGAGCGCGCAGTTTGCCAGTAGGGGTTTGTGTGATACCCAGACTGGCAACACCCGAGGCTGTGGTGTCGGAGAGGTTACATTCCTCGGGCGTCAAGTGCGCCGTTCATAGCAAGCTACCCCCCGGCGAACTTGCAAAGATCATATACCTGCCAATGTCTGTCAAGAAACTCATTGACAAGATTTGGCCAAACTTGAGGGTTCGACATCGATCCTGGGGCGTCACTGTGGGTGTTGTGTGGGTGCCCAAGCGGGCGCCGGATACCCGGTAGGCTTGGTATGTGAGCACAGTCGAACTGGAGACGCCGGCCGCTGCCATCGACGGTTTGGGGACGCCGCCGACGACGCCGATCGCGGCTCTGCCGCCCATCGAAAAACTGCAACCAACGCTGCACCTCGACCCTGCAACCGGCGAGCCGCATCGGGCCAAGACCATTCGTTGGGCCTTCCTACTGCTTCTGCTGGCGGGCCTGGCGGAGGCGGCCACGACCGGGTTGACCTGGTGGCGGGCTATTCATATGGACACCTTCCCGACTGCCGCCCGTCTGATCGCATGGACGAACCCCAACCCCGGCTCGATCGCGTCCATCCTGATTGCCGTAGCGACGATGTTGATCGGCCTAGCACTGGTCATCACCCCTGTGCTGACTGGCTATCTAGCCTGGGTCGGGCAGGCCGCCAGCCGCTGGTGGGCCGTCGCCGTACTCGTGCTGACCGGTGCTACCTTCGTCACCACGCCGCCGTCCGCCGCTGGCGTGTCATGGCTGACGCCGACTTGGGGAAATGTCGGCTGGCTGGCTGGCCCATTGGTCGTAGGCGGCGCCATCTTGCTGTGGCTGCCAGCCTCTCGGTGCACCTTCGCCGATTGGGTAGGGTTCCGCACACCGGTTGCGCCCAGCTCGCCTACGGGCGACGTCGTCTACGGACGCCTGGAGCAGTTCCGCTGAGACGGAGGACGCACCATGGCATTCAATTACTGGAAGTTCATGGCTTCGCCTCACGCCACGGCTTCGCGTCACCCCCGCAAACGCCGGGGTAAGACGGACAAACCGGGCGTGCCCTGGTTCATCAGCGTCACCCTCTTCGTCGCGCTGCTGCGCGTTGTCGCGGTCACCTTGCTTCTGCTGGCCATATCCGTCGGCCTAGATGACCCATTGCCAAGGTGGTTTGACGGAATAATCATCGTCTACGGCGCCACCATGATCGTTGCGCTAGTTTTCATCCTCAACGGGTTCGGCTGGGCGAGGCTGGCCTGGTTGCTGCTATCGCTGGCGCTTCTCGGCTTCATACAGGACGTCATCATCGTCCCCGTACTGATCTTCGATCTGGCCGTGCTGGTGGTGCTCATCCTGCCGCCATCGAACCGCTACATGACGGCCTGCGCCGCCGCTCGCCACGGCCGAAATGACTGAATGATGGGCCGCGCACAGGTGGCCTGGAGTCATCGGCTAACCTTGAACCTATGAAAATTGGCATCCCTAGAGAGAGTCTCGCCGGTGAAAACCGGGTAGCAGCCACTCCGAAGACGGTGCCCGCCCTAATCAAACTCGGTTATGAAGTTTTGGTTGAGAAAGGGGCTGGCATCAAGGCCGACTTTCCTGACAGCGAGTATCTCGCTGCCGGGGCGGCCGTCGTCACAAAGAAGCAGGCTTGGGGCTCCGACATCGTATTAACCGTCAACGAACCCGCTGCGGCTGAGCTGAAATCAATGAAGGCCGGCTCTGCGCTCATCGGGTTCCTAAACCCGCGCCAGGCGCCCGACTTTGTGAAAGCCCTGTCCGACCAAAAGGTATCGGGTTTGTCCATGGACATGGTGCCGCGTACATCCCGCGCACAATCAATGGACGCATTGAGCTCGATGGCGAACATCTCCGGGTACCGGGCCGTTGTTGAAGCTGCCCACACCTTCGGTCGTTTCTTCGGCGGCCAAGTGACGGCAGCCGGCAAGGTTCCCCCGGCCAATGTGTTCGTCATCGGCACCGGCGTCGCCGGCTTGGCAGCAATCGGCGCCGCCAACTCGCTAGGCGCCCAAGTCCGAGCCACCGACGTGCGTCCCGAGACGGCCGAGCAGGTCGAGTCGATGGGCGCTAGCTTCGTCCACGTCGCCCCGTCCGAGGCCGACCAGGGCGTCTCGTCCGATGGCTACGCCAAAGAGACGACGGACGACTTCAACCAGCGCGCCGCCGTCATGTACGCCGAGCAGTTGAAGTGGGCCGACATCGTCATCACGACGGCTGCTATCCCCGGCAAGCCCAGCCCCAAGTTGCTGACCGCCGATATGGTCGCCAGCATGGCGCCCGGCTCGGTGATCGTCGACCTGGCGGCCCTCGGTGGCGGCAACTGCGTGATGACCAAGGCTGGCCAGAGCTACGTCACCGACAATTCGGTGACGATCATCGGCTACACCGACCTGGCGTCGCGCCTGCCTTCACAGTCGTCGCAGCTCTACGGCACCAACCTCGTCAACCTGATGAAGCTGCTGACGCCCGAGTCGGACGGCCAGTTGGTGCTCAATTTTGATGACGACATCATCCGCACCGTCACTGTGACGCGCGACGGCGAGGTCACCTTCCCGCCACCGCCGATCCAGGTGTCGGCAGCACCTGCGGCCAAGCCGGTAGCGGCTCCTGCACCGGTTGCGGCGCCCAAGCCGCCAGCCGATTGGCGCAAATTGTTCGCCATCGTCGCGGTGGCAGCTATCGCCCTGATCGCGCTGCTGACGTTCGCCCCGAACAGCTTCCTGAACCTGATGGCAGTGTTCGTGCTGGCGTGCGTCGTCGGCTACTACGTCGTCTGGAACGTCAACCACGCGCTGCACACACCACTGATGAGCGAAACGAACGCCATCAGCGGCATCATCGTGGTCGGCGCCATGCTGCAATTGGTCGGCCTGAACGAGGGCAACAGTGCCCTGAGTTGGGCCGTTCGCATCATCGCCTGCGGCGCCACACTGGTGGCTTCAATCAACGTGTTCGGCGGGTTCACCGTAACCAACCGGATGCTGTCCATGTTCCGGAGAGGCTAGGGCTAACTCATGACTACCGATTACATTGCTAATCTGACGCTGGCCACCTACATCGTCTCTGGTCTGCTGTTCATCCTGGCCCTGGCCGGCTTGGCCCAGCACGAGACCGCCAAGCGCGGCAACGCCTTCGGCGTCTTGGGCATGAGCCTGGCGCTGATCGCCACGATCATCAACTTCGTCCACGGCCACGATGGCATCAAGGGCGCCGACTGGATCGCCGCAATCATGTTGATCTGCGCTGTCCTCATCGGTGGCACTATAGGCATCATCAAGGCTCTGCGCGTCCAGATGACGGGCATGCCAGAGCTGGTGGCCCAGTTGCACAGCTTCGTCGGCTTGGCCGCCGTGCTGGTTGGCTTCAACTCGTTCTTCGAGGCCACCAACAGCGCCCCAGCCAACCCGGTGGCTCACTTGGTGGAGGTGTTCGTCGGCATCTTCATCGGCGCCATCACCTTCACGGGTTCAATCGTGGCCTGGGGCAAGCTCAGTGAGCACATGCCGTCCAAGCCGCTGATGCTGCCCGGCCGCAACTGGCTCAACCTCACGATCATTGTGCTCACCGTGGCCCTCGGCTTCTGGTTTGTCATTGCAGGCAAGCATGAAACCGGCCTCGGCGCAATGACGCTGATCCCGCTGATCCTAATGACGATCCTGGCATTGCTGCTCGGCCTGCACTTGGTGTTCGCCATCGGCGGCGCTGACATGCCGGTCGTCGTCTCGATGCTGAACAGCTACTCTGGCTGGGCGGCGGCCTTCGCCGGCTTCATGCTGGGTGTGCCGGTGCTCGTCATCACAGGCTGTCTGGTTGGTGCCTCCGGTGCCATCCTGAGCTACATCATGTGCCGGGCAATGAACCGCTCGTTCATCTCGGTTATCTTGGGCGGCTTCGGCGTCGAGTCAGGCACGGTCGTCGGCGGCGAAGAGCAGGGCGAGATCCACGAGATCAAGCCAGACGCCGTGGCCCAGATGCTGTGGGACGCCAATTCGGTCATCATCACCCCTGGTTACGGCATGGCCGTGGCCCAGGCGCAGTCGGCCGTGGCCGATCTGACGAGCCGTCTCCGTGCTCATGGCGTCGAGGTTCGCTTCGCGATTCACCCAGTGGCGGGCCGCTTGCCCGGCCACATGAACGTGCTGCTGGCCGAGGCCAAGGTGCCTTACGACATCGTGCTTGAAATGGACGAGATCAACGACGACTTCAAGAACACTGATGTCGTCTTGGTCATCGGTGCCAACGACACGGTCAACCCAGCCGCCATGGAGCCCGGCACGCCGATCTCCGGTATGCCGGTGTGCCACGTCTGGGAAGCCAAGGATTGCATCGTCTTCAAGCGTTCGATGAGCGCCGGTTATGCCGGTGTGCAGAACCCGTTGTTCTTCAAGGACAACACGTCGATGTGCTTCGGTGACGCCAAGACGACGATGCAGGCCATCGTCTCAGCGCTGCCGACCTCCTAACGACACTGCAAACGCCCCGCTCGTTAACACGGGCGGGGCGTTTGCTTATGCGATGAAGCGCCGCGCTTGTTCGCTTAAGGAAGCACTGATTTTCGGCTGTGTCGTCGACGGGACATCGGGCAGGATGAGATGCAACACCATATCTGGTACGTGTACCGCCAGATATGGGGTAAGTAGACCGCCCGATCCGGGGTTCTGTCGGCGGTGCATGGAAAACCAGTGTTCCCTTAGTAGACTGCAATAACGGAGCGGGAGGAACCGTGTGAACAAAGCAGGCTTTTTGGCGGCTACCGTCATTTTGGCGGCGGCGCTGACGGGTTGCTCCCCAGCGAATGTCGCTCCGGCGCAAACGCCAACGACGGCCACACCAACGCCCACGCCGTCACCCACCGCGATCTTGCCGGCGCTGACACCGCCGCGTCAATTCGACGCCGTCCACCCGGTGCGGCTGAGCCCCGTCGATCAGGTGAGCGCCGGCACGCTAAGCGGTGATGTTTTCATCACAGTGAATGCCAACACGGTTTGGGGCATCCGCGTGCACGACGGATCGGTAGCATTCAGCACACCGCTGGGCGGCGCCAGCCCAGCGGTGTGCTGGCAACAGGTGGTCGACGCCAACCGCGTCTATACCGTCACCCTGAATGAGGCCAGCGACTCGACCGTCCCCACGACCGCCCAAGTGACTGCCGTCGACCGCGCCAGCGGCGCGCTGGTGTGGACTTACCAGCCACCGGCCGACGCCCTTCTGGCAGGCGCCGATTGCAGTTCGGCGACGCTGACGCTCACTATGACGAGGCACGGCCTGGTGGTGTCACTGAGCCAGACAGATCAAGCAACCCTTGGCAACCCGACCACAAGCCTGTCTTGGATGCTCGACCCCTCGTCCGGCCAGCCACTTTGGCAGACCGACACCGCCGTGCTGGCCACCGATGGCGCCGACTTTGGCGTTTCGGTAGCGATAGCCCAAATACCAACACCGATGGGCGTGTTTTTCTACCAGGCCAGCCCAGTCAACCTGGCAACCGGCGAGATCGGCGATGCCTTTTGGCAAACCGCCAACTCGATGCAGCTGGCCGGGCGATACCAGCTCGCCGGGCGAACAGGCAACAACCTGATATTGCTAGCCCACACCGCTGGCACCATCATGACAGACACCACTGTCTACCAGGTTTCCACCACCACCGGGCAGGCGACGCCCCAGCCGGTTGTCAAACTGCAACTGCCAAACCTGGGCGACTGCCAGGTGGTGGTCACCGACCGTCTGGTTTGCACGGCGACGAACAACCCGACCCTGGCCTACGGCATCTCGTTGACGGACGGCTCGCAGGTATGGCAGCACCCCTTCAAATCGGCTGACTCGGTGGCGACGCCGGTGTTGTTTGGCGGCTACCTTTACGGCTTTGACCCGGAAAGACACGTCTCCTACGTGCTGGATACAAGCGACGGCAACGTCATGCAGGCTGCAGCCTACCCACCGGCCATCGCGGCAAACGAAACCGGCCTGGTGTTCATCGTCCCTCAGGACGGAAACTCTGCCTGGCAGTGCTGGTGGGTCCCCGCACTGGCCTAGCCTCACAGTTGTTTGACAGATAAAGCCCCACGCGGCGTACGACCGTTAGGCTAGTGTGGATACATGAAAGCTCGTCTTGGCTATTGGGCTGCACCCGTTGGCGTGGCTGTGATCATCGCCGGATTTGTGGCATTTTCTTCCCGCGCGCAAGCCGACCCGCCGCTGCCGGAGTTGACGGCACAGCAGCTAGTGACCAATGTTGCGGAAGCCCAGCCAGTGGCCTTTTCTGGCACGGTCGCTGTCACCACCGATATCGGCCTGCCCGATCTGAGTGCCTTGCAGAACCTGATGGGCAAGCAGTTGGGCGGCCTGACATCTCTGCTGGGGGGCACAACACAGGTCAAGGTTGCCGTCGACCCGTCGACTGGCGCCCGCGCCGAGATCGACTCCAGCACTTCCGCATGGGTGGCGGTCGCCAACATCGCCAACAAAGACGGCTGGCTGTACGTCTCCGACTCCAATTCAGCCACCCATCTGACGGCACCCACCGGCAGCCCCAGCGCCGACTCCCCTAGCGACTCGGCCACAGCCATGACGCCGGAGAGCCTGGCCGACAAGCTGATCAATGCAGCCTCGCCCAGCACCGACTTCACGGTCGCGCGCACCACAACCGTTGCCGGTCGCGCCGCCTACACGCTCGTAATGACGCCGAAAGACGACAGCAGCTTGATCTCGTCCGTCGACGTTATGGTCGATGCTGCCACCTGGATGCCGCTGGGCGTCGAGGTCTGGTCAACCCAGCTCACCGGCAAGGCTAGTTTGAGCGTTGTATTCACCTCGATTTCGTATTCCACGCCGGACGCCTCGCTGTTCAACTTCACCGCCCCACCCGGTGCGACGGTTGACACCATCGACCTTGGCCAAGCATCATCCGATGTACCCGACCAGGTCAACAGCGCCCCGGCCTACCAGCCTTCGGTCAAAGTGGTCGCCGGCCAGGGTTGGGCGTCCGTCGCCGAGGTGACGGGCCTGCCATCCGATTTGGCCGCAACGCTGGCCGACCCGTCGCAGTTAGCCAGCATCCTCAGCGGTGCAGGTGGTCACGGTGACGTGAACAGCGCCGGCCCGCGGGGCATGGGCCAGATGTCGCAACTGTTCGGCAGCCTCGCCCAAACGACGGCACAGGGTACCGCGTATTCAACCTACCTGGGCTCGGTGCTGGTGACGCCGGCCGGCAATGTCTTCGCCGGGGCTGTGCCAGTATCGTCTCTCGAATCGGCAGCCGCCGCCAACCAGTGAGTCAAAGCGACGCGACCATGGTGACAGCTGACGCAGTCGTCACCACTGTTGGTTTGGTGCGCCGCTTTGGTAAACAAGTCGCCGTCGATGGCATTGACTTGGCGGTGCCGCGCGGGTCTGTCTTCGGGTTCTTGGGGCCCAATGGCTCGGGCAAAACCACCACCATCCGCTTGATATTGGGCCTTCTGGGCGCCGATGCGGGCTCCGTCCAACTGTTTAGCCAACCGATGCCCAAGGCCGCCGCCAAGGTACTGCCAAGAGTCGGCGCCGTCGTTGAGGGCCCGGCTTTCTTCCCCTACTTTTCGGGGGACGCCAACCTGGCCCGCCTCCAGGCCATCGACAAAACGGACGACCCACGCACCGCCCGCCGGCGCCGCGCCGAGGCCATCGAACGCGTGGGCCTGACCGCCGCCGCCCGCAAGCCCTACCACCACTACTCGCTGGGCATGAAACAACGACTGGGCATCGCCGCCGCGCTGATGAGACCGCGCGACCTGCTGATCCTGGACGAGCCAACCAACGGACTCGACCCGCAGGGCACCCGCGAGATCCGTAACCTCATCCGCGGCCTGCACTCTGACGGCGCTACCGTCATCGTCTCGTCCCACCTTCTGTCGGAAGTCGAGCAGGTGTGCACCCACGTCGGCATCATGTCGCGTGGGCGTCTTATCGCGCAGCAATCGATGGACGACCTGCGCACCGCGCGAGTGCCCCGTCTAAGTGTCGAGGTGACCAGTGGCACGGCCGACGCCGCCCGTGCCGCCTTAGCCGAGCTCGGGTTGGCACCGGAGGACGCCAACCCAGGGACGATGCTCGTCACCATTGGTGAGGTACCCGTCCCAAAGGTTGCCAAAGCGTTGGTCGATGCGGGGGTTGATATCCTCGGCCTGAGCGTCGAGCAGCCCGGCTTGGAAGACATTTTCGTCGAACTGACGGGGGCGGGTTTCGATGTCGCAGGCTGAAACGACCCAAACACCGGGCGAGCACACCTTCACGGCCGTGCCTGGGTCAGCCTGGCGCTGCCTGGTAAGCGAGATCGGGCTGGTGCTGCGACGTCGCCGTAACCAGGTGCTGCTGGCCGGCCTGGCGGCACTGCCCATTGTCATCGGGCTGGCGGTCAAGCTGGTCAGTTCGCAAGCCGGCCAAGTTGGCGGCTTGTTCTCTCGGATTACGAACTCGGGGCTGTTCCTGACGGCGGTGGTGTTCGTCGTGTCGATGCCATTGTTCATCCCGCTGGTGATCGCGGTGGTGGCGGGCGACGCCTTAGCTGGCGAGACACAATTGGGCACCACCCGCTATGCCATGATCCTGCCGGTGTCGCGTACAAGGTGGCTGGCGATGAAGGCTGTCGGGCTGCTGGTGTTTGTCATAGTCGGCGTGGCGGTCGTGCTGGTCGTCTCACTGGTGGTCGGCTTCGCGTTATTTGGCTTCAATGGCATGACGCTGCTCTCCGGCGACACAATCAGCCCGTGGGCAGGCATTGGGCGCATCGCCTTGATGTCGGCCTACGTCGTCGCATCTGAGACGGGGCTGATCGCTGTTGGTTTGTTCGTTTCGTCACTCACTGACGTGCCGATAGTCGCAATGGCTGGAACGGCCATCGTGCCGGCGGTGTGCACCGTCTTGCTGGCGGTGCCCCAATTACAGGCCATTCAGCCGGGCCTGTTAACCTATCACTGGCTGGACATCACAACATTCTTGTTTGTTCAGCCAGACGTCGCACTGGTAAGGCAAGGATTGTTGGTTCAATTGGCCTGGGTTGCCGTGTTCGGGTCGTTGGCTTGGGCGCGCGTCGCGAGCACCGACGTCACAGCATAGGCAACGCAGGTATTGAGTCGACGGAGAACCGATTTGAAGTTATCACATAGCACCGGCCAACCCAGCGGGAAAATCATCAGCGTAATTGTTCCTTGCTTTAACTCGGCCGCCTATATGGATCATTGCATCGGTTCGCTGGTAAGGGAGTGGGACGACGTCGAGGTGCTGGTCGTCGACGACGGCTCAACAGACGAAACCGCAGCCAAGGCCGACAAATGGCAGGCGGAGCACCCTGATGTCGTCAAGGCGATCCACCAAGAAAACAAAGGCCATGGTGGGGCTGTCATGACCGGGCTGGCGGCCGCCCGGGGCCAATATGTCTATGTGGTTGATTCAGACGACTGGCTGGACGGCGACGCATTTAGTGTGACCTTGGCAAGGTTACGCGAGTTCGTCAAGCACGGCCAAGTGGTTGACCTGATGATCGTCAACTATGTCTACGAGCATGTGTCTAGTGGCGAACGCAAGGTGATCGGATACCGCGGCGCATTGCCCCATAACCGCGTGTTTTCCTGGGCTCAGACCGGGCTGTTCGCCGTCGGGCATTACATCACCATGCACTCGGCGATTTATCGCACACAATTGCTGAAAGATATCGGCTTGGAGTTGCCGGAGCACACCTTCTATGTCGATAACATTTTCGTCTACGTGCCATTGCCACACACTAAGACGCTGTTTTACCTGCCCGTCGACCTGTACCGGTATTTCATCGGGCGGGACGATCAGTCGGTGACGGAAACCTCGTTGCTGAAACGGCTGGACCAGCATTTCCTTGTCACCGAGATCATGGCGTCCTCAGTGAAACTGCCAGATGACGCCCCAGAACCCAAGCTGGCGTCCTATTTGGAACACTTCCTGGGTATCACGGTGACCATATCGTCGGTGTTCGCGGCGCTGGCGAACACCCGCGAAGCCTTGGCCGGGCGCCAGCACATGTGGGACCATATTCGAAGCGTCAACCCGCAACTGGCGACGCGTCTGATGCGGCAAACCCTGGTTTGGGGATCCAACCTACCGGGCCAAGCTGGGCGACGCATCACCGTGGCGTGCTATCGCGCGGCCCGCCGACTCTATCATTTCAACTAAGGCCCACACCCGTGCATCAGAACATCCCGTTAGCCGTCGGACTGGTTATGTTCGGGTCCTTTTGCTATGCCTTAGCCGCCAAGGTGCAGCGTTCGGCGGTACGCGTTCAAGTCCGAGAAAACACCGCCAACAAGCGCATGAATCTGCGGCAGATATTCTTGCTGCTGCTGGACCCGAAATGGTGGCTCGGCGTCGGGTTGATGACGGTATCGCTGGTGTGCCAGGTTCTTGGTTTGTATATGGCACCGGTGTCGGTGGTCCAACCGGTCGGCCTGATGGCTTTTCCTTGGTCAATTCTGTTGACGGCCAAGTCATTGGGGCCAAACCCCAAGCGCGTCATCGCGCCGACCGTGGTGACCGTAGCGACGATTGCAGCATTCGTCTTGGTGGTGTCGGCTCATTCCAGCGCCACCATCGATTTGCGCGTCCCACGCATCGTGATCGCGGCGGGAGTGGTCTACGCATTGGTCGGGCTGATGGCCCTACTCGGTTCGCACGGGCCGCACCAATGGCGTCCACTGTTCTGGGGCTCCGGCGGTGCCATGCTGTACGGGCTGGAAGCTGCCGTGGTAAAGGTTATCTTGGAATATGCCGCCGACCACATATGGTGGCGTCAACCTGTTATCTGGGGAATCATCGCTGTGTTGCTGGCTGGCAGCGGAGTGGCGGGGCTGATGATTCAGCAGGGTTATGCCACCGGCGCAGCCCATGTGGTGGTGGCGTGTACCACCGTTACGGCCCCCGTTATTTCGGTGACTTTCGGCATCATCGTGCTGGGTGAGGGACGGCTGCTCACACCCGGGCCATCGTTTGGTTTGATCGCCTTAGCTTTGTTAGCCATCGCCGGCGTCGCCCTGACGGCCTGGGTCAGCCGTGTGGCGTTGGATTCACCTACCCAGGCTCAGAGCGGGCAGCGATAGCGCTCACTGGCTTGCACGATGCCGGTCTGGGCGTCAATGTGCAGCACCAGCGCCTCAGCCGTCTTCATCGGCACCGTCTCAATGTCCTCACCCCAGCCGAGCGACGCCGTCATGGCCGAAAGAGTCGGTTGATGCCCACAGATGGCCCGGGGCACACCGTCAGCCAGCAAATCGGACCGCAGCCCGCGCATCATCTTGGCGATATCGGACGGACGGGTAACCTGATCCGATATCTCAGGGCTCAGTTCGATCTTGACGTGACGGCTTTGGGAGTAAGGCCGCAACGTCTGCTTACAGCGCGTCGCGGGCGAAGCCGTCAAGGCCCCGACACCGTAGGCCGCCAGCAACTCGCGCAACCTTTTGGCCTGTCGTTGGCCTCGTTCACTGAGCGGGCGGAGCGCGTCGGCTCGCGACCAGGTTTCCCGCGATTCCGCCTTGGCGTGACGAACGATCACCATGGTGCGCGTGGAGCTCAGCGCCAGGGCTTTCGTCAGCACCTGACGCTCGTCAGCATAGGTCAAAGCGGCCAATGCGTCAGCCACCGGCCGCCATGTCACAGCGTCGATCTCGCGCGGGTTTTCGGGTGCCCGGCAAGACGAGTCGGCCAGGCGTCCAACCCACCAATACACCCGTTTGGTGGTGTTCTTGACCGGGTAGTCAATGACGGCCACCGGGCGGGTTGCCACGCCGCGATAACCGCTCTCCTCGGCGAACTCCCGACAGGCGGTCTCGGGCGGCAACTCGCCTTCGTCGATATGCCCTTTCGGCAACACCCAGTCCTGCCAGACCGGCCTATGCACGGTCAATACCTCAGTACCACTGGCACCTTGGCGCCACACCACCAATCCTGCCGCCCTGACAACCGGACGCCCTGCTGCCACTGCCATCAGCGGTGACGTCCGGCCATGGCGGTGATCAAATACTCCTGCATATCGCGCAACGGTTTGCCGTCCTCATCCACGGTGCGTGGCTTCCATTCCAGGTCGTGTAGCCGCCAGGTGACGGTTCCCGGGTCGAAAGCGATGTCGAACAGGTCGCCGATCTCGGCAATATGCGCGGCGTGCGTTATGCCGACGATAACCTCAACTCGGCGATCAAGGTTGCGGTGCATCATGTCAGCCGAACCGATGCCGACGACCGGTTTGCCGGCGTTTTCGAACCAGAACAGGCGCGAATGTTCAAGGAAACGCCCGAGAATCGAAATGATCTCGATGTTGTCGCTTAGGCCCGGCACGCCCGGCCTGATGGTACAGGTTCCACGCACCCACAATTGCACTTGGACGCCCGCCTGGCTGGCGCGGTAGAGCGAGTCAATGATGGCCTCGTCGACGATCGAGTTAACCTTCATACGGACACGGGCTGGCAACCCGGCCTGGTGGTTTTCGATCTCCCTTTCGATGTTCTCCAAAAGCCCGACGCGAACCCCGGCTGGAGCCACCATCAGGCGTCGGTAGTTCGACTCGTGACTCATGCCAGACAAATGGTTGAACAATCGTGACACATCGTCGGTGATTATTGGGTTGGCCGTCAATAGCCCCATGTCCTCGTAAAGCCGGGCCGTCTTCGGGTTGTAGTTGCCCGTGCCAACGTGGGCATAGCGGCGCAAACCTTCAGGTTCGTCGCGCACGATCAAAATAAGCTTGCAGTGCGTCTTCAAACCCACCATGCCATACACGACGTGGACGCCGTATTTCTCCAGCTTGCGAGCCCACGCAATGTTGGCCTCCTCGTCGAACCGGGCCTTAATTTCGACCACGGCCAACACCTGCTTGCCTGCCTTGGCCGCTTCGATCAAGGCGTCGACGATGGGCGAATCGCCGCTGGTGCGGTACAACGTCAGCTTGATGGCGAGCACCTTTGGATCTGCGGCGGCCTGCTCAACAAACCTTTGCACGCTGGTGGCGAAGGAATCGTACGGGTGGTGCAGCAAAATATCGCGTTTGCGCATGGCGGCGAAAACGTCCGCCGACCGCGCGGTTTCCACCTCAGCCAGATGCGGGTGCGTCTTAGGCAAGAAATTGGGATATTCCAGGTCTTCCCGGTCGATATCGGCAATTGTGAACAGACCTGTCAGGTCGAGCGGCGCCCGCAGCCGGAAGACCTCGCGCTCCGACACATTTAGCTGGCGCACCAGCATTTCGAGCATCTCGTCGTCAATGTCTTGTTCGACTTCCAGACGCACCGGCGGACGCCCAGTGCGCCGGCGCAGCAGTTCCGTCTCCAAGGCATACAACAGATTTTCGGCGTCGTCTTCCTCGACCTCAATATCCTCATTACGCGTCACCCGGAATGTGGTGTGCTGAAGAATCTGCATTCCAGTGAAGACCTGATCGAGGTGATGGATCATAACCGACTCCAGCGGCACGAACCGTCCGTCGCCAATTGGTATGAACCGATCGAGAATTGTCGGCACTTTGATGCGGGCAAATTGCCGCGCCCCGGTGGACGGGTTGCGCAGCAACACAGCGATGTTCAAACTGAGCCCTGAAATGTAGGGGAACGGGTGCGACGGGTCGACGGTCAACGGCGTCAGCACGGGGAAAATTCGTTCAGCGAACAGCAGATTCATTCGTTCGCGCTCGTCTTCGGTAAGTGACGCACAATCCAGAACTTGAATACCATGAGCAGCCAGTTCGGGTGCCACCTGGTTGAAGTAAACGTCCTGCTGATCGTCAACCAACTCATGGGCACGAGCGACAATGGCGGCGTGCAGTTCACGCGGCCCCATGCCGTTGGCCGACGGCACGGCAACCCCGGCATCGATGCGGCGCTTGAGGCCGGCCACCCGCACCATGAAGAACTCATCCAGGTTCGAACTGAAGATAGCCAAGAAGCGGGCCCGCTCCAACAAGGGCACGCGCAGCTTATCTTTTGCCAGGTCGAGCACACGGTTGTTGAACGCCAGCCAACCGAGTTCGCGGTCGCCGTAGCGGTCAGCCGGCAGCGGCTCATCGCCCGTCTGCGGCACGGCAACCGGTTGCGGCGGCCTGGCTGGTTGATCAGGCATCACCTGCGGCGGCACCCCCTCTTCAGCGGGCACTGCATCCATGAGCATGACCTCCTTCATCATGGGGACGTTTGTCGTTCTGGGAACAGTGGTCGTTCACTGCCCTAGATAAGGCTACTCGTTCTCGCCCGCCCCGTCGGGTGTCCGGACGGGGCTAAAGCGGTATCCGACGTTTCGCACAGTTTGTATACAGTGTTCCAGGCGTGGACCCAGCTTGGCCCGCAGCCGCCTGATGTGTACATCAACAGTGCGTGTACCGCCGAAATAATCGTATCCCCACACATCTGACAGCAACTGCTCGCGGGTCAGCACCCGTCCCTCGTGGCCCACCATATACTTCAGCAGTTCAAACTCGGTATACGTCAGGTCGATCGAATTGCCGAAGGCAGTGGCCGTGTAGCTGGCATCGTCGATGGTCAGTGGGCCGGCCACTAGGGCCGAAGATTCAGGCGTCGACTCGATCAGCAGGCGCACGCGGGCATCCATTTCTGCGGCTGTTGCCGTGTCTACGACAAAGTCGTCAATGCCCCAGCCGCTTGTCAGCACTGGCAATGAGGCCACCGGCACCAGTAGCATGACGCGGTTCTGGCTGGCTGTCACCAACAACTGACAGGTGGTGCGGGCCTGCATCAGATCGGCCCGGCCGTCCACCACGACCAGGTCGACGACGCCCGGGTGGCTGAGTGCTGCATCGGCGCCGCGCACCGGCACAACCTCGTGCGGCAGCATGTCCAGGGCAGGCAGCGGCACGCCGGCGCGCTGATTCGCCGGGCTCACCAGCAAAATCCGGGCCATACCCACCTCCAGCCGTTATTGATCAATCCCCAACAATACCGGTCAAGCCTACTTCAATGGGATTGACCGGTAGGCTGGACGACATGAGTGAAAACAGGCAAGCCGGCCATGTCGACCATGAACGGGTTAAGGCGGCGGTGCGTGAGTTCCTGATAGGCATTGGTGAGGACCCCGACCGTGAAGGCCTGGCAGAGACGCCAGCGCGCGTTGCCCGGGCCTGCGAAGAGATTTTTGCCGGACTAGGCGAAGACGCCACGCAGGTGCTTGCCACCACTTTCGACGCCAGCCATGACGAGATGGTGCTGGTACGCGATATCGACGTCCACTCAATTTGCGAGCACCACCTACTGCCCTTCGAGGGTGTCGCTCACGTAGCTTATATTCCGCCGGCCAACGGCCGCATCACCGGCTTGTCCAAGCTGGCCCGCCTGGTTGATGTCTATGCCCGTCGCCCGCAAGTGCAAGAACGTCTGACCACGCAGATAGCCGACGCTTTGACCACCAAGTTGGGGGCTCGCGGCGTGCTGGTCGTCGTCGATTGTGAGCACCTGTGCATGACTATGCGCGGCGTCAAGAAACCTGGCTCACACACCGTCACATCGGCCGTGCGAGGCCTGCTGCGCAACCCGGCGACGCGGGCCGAGGCGATGAGCCTCATAATGGGCAGCCAGCGATGATGAACGTCAATGCCGCGGTCGGCCAAGCGACCAAGGTGATGGGCGTGGTCAATGTGACGCCGGATTCGTTTTTCGACGGTGGCCAATGGCGCGACCCGACAGCGGCGGTCAGCCACGGCTTGGACCTCGTGGCGGCCGGGGCGGATCTTTTGGATATCGGTGCTGAATCGACCAGACCAGGCTTCGAACCGGTGCCCGCCGACGAACAACTGCGCCGGCTGTTGCCCGTCCTCCATGGGTTGGAACCGGCCGGTGTGCCGATTTCTGTGGACACCCGCGACGCCAGCGTCGCGCATGCGGCGATATCGGCCGGTGCAGCAATCATCAATGACGTAAGCGGCGGCGACGGCGACCCGGCAATGTTTGACGTTGTCGCGCAAGCCGACGTCGATTATGTCTGCCAAAGCTGGCGACGCGGTTCGGCGGTGGCTGGCTGGCGGGCAGTGATGGACGATCTGCTCTGGCGACGTGACGCTTGCCTGGATGCCGGCATTGCGGCCAAGCACATCATTTTGGATCCGGGTTTGGGTTTTGGCGACGATCTACAAGATGACTGGGCCATCTTGGCCCACCTCGACGCATTCGTCGCACTGCCCCACCGGGTGCTCGTCGGCGCGTCCAACAAACGGTTTTCGCGCCAGGTCGGCAGCAACGCTGGTATTGCAACAATTGATGCATCAAATATCGCCATCACCACCTGGTGCGCGAGCCAGGGTGTGTGGGCCGTGCGAACACATACCGTCACCAGCCATAAACAGGCCATTGCCGTAATCGACCGGATCGGCGCAGCCCCGATTGATGCGAGGTGAAAAGCAAATGCGAATCGAAATAAAAGGGTTGCGCGCCACCGGTTTCCACGGCGTCAGGGATTATGAACGGCGTGACGGGCAGGAATTCGTCATCAATGTCGCTTTGGTGCGTCCGGCGCCATCTGCCGACGCTTTGCCTGTCACCGTCGATTATTCTCGAATTGCCACTACCGTGGTCGACGCCATTCAAGGCCAGCCGGTGGATTTGATCGAAACGCTAGCCGACCAAATCGCCAACCAATTGCTGCGCGACCGTCCATCATTGCGATCGGTGCGAATTAGGGTGCATAAACCGAACGCGCCGCTCAAGGTGCCCTTCGACGACGTCATTTGCCAAGTCAAACTCAGGCGCCACATTTGTCCGGCGACGGAATTCGTGCTTAGCCTTGGCACCAATCTTGGCGATCTTGACGACAATCTCCATCAAGGGTTGAATGCCTTGGCGGCAACACCGGGAATTGATTTGACGGATTGTTCCAGCATTTACCGCACAACTCCAGTTGAAGTCGGTGACGAACCCCAACCCGATTACCACAACCTGGTAGTTACCGGGCTGACGACCTTAGAACCGCACGAATTGTTGCGCCAGACCGCCGCCATCGAGCAGAGGCTGGGGCGCACGCGCCCCTATCCACACGCACCGCGCGTCATCGACATTGATATCATCGCTGTCGGTGACGCCGTTATCAACGACAGCGAACTGACGCTACCCCACCCCCGCGCCTGGCAAAGAGAGTTCGTCCTGATACCATGGATTGAAATCGCGCCTCAGGCGAGATTGCCACAGGGTCAACTGGCCGATTTGGTCGCTCCGTCGGAAGCCGAGACCGTCTCCCAATTGTCACCGATGTGGTGATCGATACTTTCCCTCGCGATTTGAAAAACAAACCAAATACATAAGTAAATGGGTGGAACAACACGCCGAATATCATATACTGGTACCCGACGATATTCGAATGTCGAAATATCCAATTAAGGAGTCCAATCCATGGCCACAAAGACAATCGTCCACAAGATTGACGATATCGATGGCTCTCCCGCCACCAAGACGTTCACATTTTCTTGGGGTGGGTACAAGTACCACATCGATTTGAATGATATCCACGCCGCCGCTATGAAGGCTGATTTTGACAGGTGGGTCAAGGTCGCCAAGCGCGAGCGTTACGGCGGTCGCCAAAAGGCTGTGCCCGCGGCTGTTGCCGCGCCCGCCGTCAAGGCGGCACCGAAGGCTGCTGCAAAGCCCGCGGCCAAGGCTGCCGCAAAGCCGGCTAAGGCTACCAAGGCCGCTAAGCCGCGCCGCCGCGCCGCCAAGAAGCCGACGGGGCCGAGTTCTGCAGAAATCCGCATCTGGGCTGCGGAGCAGGGCATCAAGGTTGCCGACCGTGGCCGCCTGGCGCCGGCACTGATTGAGCAGTTCGTGGCAGCCAAAGCGGCCGCAATCGAAGCCGCCATCTGAAATAACACCTTCCACAGCGAGCCGGGGAACATCCCCGGCTCGCTGTACGTTATGTCAGGGTGATGCCGGGTAGAATAGGTAGTTGGCCGCCGCTGAGGAGAAAAAGACATGTTTGAACGATTTACTGATCGGGCACGCCGGGTGATTGTGCTGGCGCAAGACGAAGCCAAGTTGTTGAACCATAACTACATCGGCACCGAGCATATTCTGCTTGGCCTGATCCATGAGGGCGAGGGGGTAGCAGCACAGGCGCTGGAGCAGTTGGGCGTCACCTTGGAAAAGGTGCGCGCACAGCTCGAGGAGATCATTGGCCACGGACAGAACCCGCCCACCGGCCACATTCCCTTCACACCGCGCGCCAAGAAGGTTTTGGAACTGTCACTGCGCGAGGCCTTGCAGATGAATCACTCTTACATCGGCACCGAGCATGTGTTGCTAGGAATTTGCCGTGAAGGTGAGGGCGTGGCGGCCCAGGTGCTGATCAAGCTTGGCATCGACCTAGGGCGGGTGCGCAGCACCGTCATGCAGTTGATGCAGGGCACAAATCAGGAAAATGACAGCCGCGGCCCCGAACCCGTCGAGGTGGGTGCAGGCGTTGGTGGCCGTGTCGGCGCTAACCCGTCCGGTAATTCTGTTCTCGATCAATTCGGCCGTAATCTGACACAGGCCGCTCGCGAAAACAAACTTGACCCCGTCATCGGTCGCGAAAAGGAAATCGAGCGCGTCATGACGGTGCTAAGCCGGCGCACCAAGAATAACCCCGTTTTGATCGGCCAGCCCGGTGTTGGTAAGACCGCCGTCGTGGAGGGGCTAGCCCAGGCCATCGTTCGTGGCGATGTCCCCGAGACCCTGCGCGACAAACAGATCTATACCCTCGATTTGGGCGCCCTAATTGCCGGTTCGCGTTATCGCGGCGATTTCGAGGAGCGCCTAAAGAAGGTGCTAAAGGAAATCAAGACGCGTGGCGATGTAATGTTGTTCATCGACGAAATCCATACCCTTGTTGGCGCTGGTGCCGCCGAAGGCGCTGTTGATGCTTCGTCCATTCTCAAACCGATGCTGGCGCGCGGCGAGTTGCAAACCATTGGCGCCACCACGCTTGATGAATACCGCAAACATATCGAGAAAGACGCGGCCCTGGAACGCCGTTTCCAACCGATTCAGGTTGAACAGCCATCGATTGCTTTGACTGTCGATATTCTGAAAGGCCTGCGCGACCGTTATGAGGCGCACCACCGCGTCACCATCACCGATGAAGCACTGGTGGCCGCTGCTAATCTGGCTGATCGCTATGTGCAGGACCGATTCCTGCCCGACAAAGCCATCGACCTGATCGATGAGGCCGGTGCCAGAATGCGTATTTCCAAGATGACGGCTCCGCCCGATTTGCGCGAAATCGACGAGAAAATCGCTTCGGTGCGCGCCCAGAAGGAAGCCGCCATCGACGCCCAGGATTTCGAGGTTGCGGCCAAGTTCCGCGATGAAGAACGAATACTCGGCGAAAAGCGGGTCGAACAGGAAAAGGCCTGGCATGACGGCGAGGACACCACCCCGGCCGTCATCACCGAGGAAGAAATCGCCCAGGTGCTGTCGTCCAGCACTGGCGTTCCAGTTTCGCGTCTAACCGAGGAGGAATCGGCCCGTCTGCTGCAAATGGAGGCCGAAATCGGTAAGCGCTATATCGGCCAAACCGACGCCGTCAAAGCGTTGGCACGGTCGATTCGCCGCACCAGGGCCGGCCTCAAAGACCCCAAGCGCCCCAGCGGCTCGTTTATTTTCGCCGGCCCGTCGGGCGTCGGTAAAACCGAGTTGACCAAGGCGTTGACTGAATTCCTGTTCGGCGACGAGGACGCACTCATCACGCTGGACATGAGCGAGTATTCCGAGAAACACACGGCGTCGCGCATGTTCGGCTCACCCCCTGGTTATGTCGGCTATGAAGAGGGCGGCCAGTTGACGGAAAAGGTGCGCCGCAAGCCCTTCTCCGTTGTGCTTTTTGATGAAATCGAAAAAGCGCACCCGGACATCTTCAATTCGCTATTGCAAATTCTGGATGAGGGCCGTCTGACTGACGCCCAGGGCCGCGTCGTCGATTTCAAGAACACCGTCATCGTCATGACAACCAACCTCGGTACCCGCGACATCTCCAAGTCGGTCAACCTGGGCTTCACTAGGGCGGGCGACGAGACATCGTCTTATGAGACCATGAAAGCCAAGGTGACGGACGAACTGAAGCAGCACTTCCGTCCGGAGTTCTTGAACCGTGTTGACGAAGTGATCGTTTTCCATCAACTCACCACCGACGATATTGAAAACATCGTCGACCTCATGATCGGTCAACTGGAGTTGCGCTTGGCTGACAAAGACATGGGCATCGAGTTGACCCCGGCCGCCAAGGCTTTGATTGCCAAACGCGGTTATGACCCGGTGCTGGGTGCCCGTCCACTGCGGCGCGCCATCCAACGCGATATCGAAGACCCGCTGGCAGAGCGCATACTCTACGGCGAGCTATCCCCCGGTTCGATCGTGTTGGTTGACGTCCCCGTCGAGGGCGAGGCGGTCACTGAAGGTGAGGCATTCACTTTCAAGGGTGCGCCGAAAGTGAAAACGCCCGACGGCTTGGAGGAGCTAGGCGAAACTGCTGCCATCAGTGCCCCGCCGCAGCCCGACCAGGCCGAGTAAGGCGGAAGACTTGCCTGCTTGGCTAAACTGGCCTAGACGACAAGGAGCCGCCAGCGTGAGACGTTTCACAATTATCCCCCTGATTTGCCTGCTCGGACTGACTGCAGCAGCATGCTCAACCAGTACACCATCAATGACACCGGCCAGCAGCGCCGGTAGCGCCCCCGCCTTGCGGGTCGGCACTTTGCAAACCGACGACCTACTGCCGCTTTGGGTGGCCCAAGACCAAGGGTTCATCGAAAAGGCTGGCTTGAATGTGACGATCACGACTTTCCAATCGGCCCAAGACCAGATCGCCGCTGTTACGGCCGGCCAGATTGACGCCATCATGACGGACATGGTGGTCGGTGCACAGTTGACGGGTGGCGGCACGCCGATGCGTTACGTCACGGTCATGCAGGGCGCCCCAGCCGGTGTCGTCGCCGGTGCCAACACAGGCATCACGACGGCTGCCGACCTGGCAGGTGTGCCGACTGGCTGCGCGTCACCGACCATCCTTGAATACATCTACGACAAGGCTTTGGCAGACGCCGGCGTGCCCGACGACCAGATCAAGACCACCGAGATCAAGTCTCTGCCGGTGCGCCTGCAGATGCTGACGAGTGGCCAGATTAAGGCCGCTGCATTGCCTTGGACGCTCTTTCAACTGTCGGTTGCCCAGGGCGCCGTTCCGGTGCTCGGAATCGATCAGGTGGGCAGCTACACCTCCACCGTGTTCACCATCAGCCAGAAGTGGCTCGACCAGCCTGGCGCGGCCGCCGCCGTCCCCACGCTGCTGGATGTGTGGAACCAGGGCGTCGACGTCATCAACGCTGCCCCGGACGCGCAACGCGCCCTGCTGGCAACCAAGGCCAACCTGCCGTCGCCGCTGGACACCACATACCAGGTGCGCCAGTACCCGCCGGCCGGTACTCCCCCGGCCCAGCAGGTCACTGACGTCCTCACCTGGATGACCGCCAAAGGTTACCTGACGACCCCCCTGACCGCAGCGGATATTATCTGGCAGGCATGAACCGTGGGCTGAGCTACACTCTGGCCACAGTCTTCGTCCTGGTGGTCTGGCAGTGCGTCGCGCTGGCGGTTCACAACCCGGCCTTACCGACTGCCACTGCCGCCGTCCAGGCGCTGTGGGTGTGGCGCGCCGGCATTGCCCCACAAGCGCTGGCCTCGTTGGTCGTCATCGTCGCCTCCATTGCACTCGGTATGGTTCTCGGCCTGCCGATCGGCTTGGCCTTGGGCCGTATGCCGAAACTCGACCGCGTCGCGGCGCCGGTGGTGTTTCTGCTTTACCCCATACCCAAGGTGGTCTTCGTACCAGTGCTACTTGTGCTTTTAGGGTTGGGCAATGCGCCCAAGATAGTGCTGATCGCTATCGTCATCTTCTTCCAGACGATCGTGTCGACGCGCGACGCGGCCCGCGCCGTGAGCCGGGATTTCGTCGACGCCATGCTGGCGTTGGGTATGACGCGCTGGCAGGTCACCTGGTTCTTGGTCTTCCCCGTCAGCCTGCCGGCGGTTTGCACGGCCGTGCGGATCAACATCGCCACCGCCATCGCAATTCTGTTCCTGGCCGAGTCGATCGCCGGGTCGTCTGGCTTGGGCTATTACATCGTCCAGATGTGGGGGCGTCTAGATTATGCCGCCATGTTCGCTGGCATCATCGCGCTGGCCGTCTTGGGTGTGGTGTTGTACGAAGGCGTCGCGGCCGCCGAGCGTCACTGGTTGGGCTGGGCCGATGGCGTCAGCGCACGATCATAAGGACGAGCCCACCCAAGCCAACAAGCACTAGGGCCACGCCGATAATCGCGGTTATCTGCACCAGCTTCTTTAGGCGATTCCATTCGTTCATCTGGTAGGGCAACACTGGGTTCAGCGGGTCAAGCAGCACAAGCAGGTTCTTGCCCTGACCGACTCGCTGGTGCAGCGCTGCCGGCAAATCCGATGTGCCTTCGCGTCCCGGTGGCGCGAAACGCACGATGGGGTGCTTGTCGTCCGTCTCGCCAACCACCTCGGCGGCCGTTGGCACCCAATGCTTGCCCGGCTTCTCTTTTGGCAGGTGGGCGTTACGCTGTGTCAACCAGGCGAAGACGCACGCCAATGCACCGATTAGAAGGACAACTACCCACGCAATGATCATGGAATAAATCTACTCTGGGCTATTCGGCCATTGCCCACAGGCGCCGTAATTCGGCTAGATCCGGTTGGCCGGGGGCCGATGCGCCAGCTACCGTCGCGAAGGTAGCTTCCGAACCGAAAATGTGACCCAGTACGCGACTGACAAGGCCTATCTCACCCATCGCCACGGTGATCAAAGGGACGGCGGCGTCAGCGGCGCGTTCCGCCGTGGCATCCATCAGCGCGGTCACATCGTCATCGCGCCGCGCCGTCACTGCCACCTTGACCACATCGACGCCGGCTTCCTCGATCAAGGCCAGGGTTTCAATAATGGCCTTCTCGGGCGGTGTACCGGCCACGTCATGCCAGGAACCGATCACCGGCACCTTGTAGTCGTGGGCGACCGCGATCAGACGCAGAGAAGCTGGGTGGCGCACCTCGACGTCGACCAGCGACGCGGCGTGCGCCCGGATGACAGCCTGCGTGACAGCTTCATAGTTGGCGTCGGCGAACGATGAGGCCCGTCCGCCTTCGGCGACAGTGCGCCAGGTGAATATCAACGGCTTGGGGGCGACCAACACTCGCAATATAGCGGCCAGGGCAACCAGACGTTCCGTCTCAGCCAGCCTTGCCACCTGCACCCCGCGGGCGATCTTGGCTTGCTCGGCCAGACAATCTGCCCGCCATTCGACAAGCTCAGCGTCGGTATCGGCGATCCTGGCGGCCTGATCTTGTGCCGCCTTGGCACTGGACGCAACGATCGGTACGATCACACGCGCCGGCCCACTGGGGTCAGGCCACCAAGCCGGTGCTACTTCTGGTTGAATGGCTGAATCCCACACGCTGGCCAGGATACCATCAGCGCGCGCTGGTGTCCGTCAATTTCGCAAAGCCGACAGCACGATCAGTCGACGGCATGATGTCCTGATTGGCGATCACCGTCAGCCAGGCATCCGTCGGCATAAGATTCGGCTGCCCAGGCGCGGCAGCCAGCACCCAGCCAGCGGTGGGCTGAACGGTCAGGTCGCGCGGTGCCGTCACCAGCGTGTATGTGAAAACCGAGGCGCAGGTTGTAACCGTGATGGTGTCGCCGACGTTGAGGTTCAGAATATCGCCGAAGGCTCCGCCCGACGCCAGCCTTTGACCCGCCACCGCCATGTTGCCCACCTCGCCCGGCGCAGCGGTTTGTTGGTACCAGCCGACACCTCCGTCAAGGGCGGCGTCTGACACACCGGCGCGGATCGGCCAAGACGCAGATGACCCCGGCATAGTCAACAGACCGATGGTGACATCAGCGCCGGCGGCGTGGGCGTCGCCGCCGTTGAAGCCCGGGTCGAGATTGCAGCCGCTGAGGAAGTCGCCTGAGGCTTTGGCGGCCCGACTGGCCGCCTGCTGCCCCGCCCCCCACAGCCACCACCAGCCAAGCGCCGCCGCGACCACGAACACCACAGCCACCAAAGCGACGGCCAAACGAAACGTCCAGCGCTTAGGGGTCGGTTCAGTCATGTGGACTAGTTTAGGTCTGGGGTCGAAGAGTTTCGTCGCAGCATATCTCACAAAGCGGACGGCAGCGGTCCGCAGGAGCGCCCGTATGCGACTGAGAGAAGAGAGCCGAGGCGCGAAAATGGGCGAAGCCCATGCGCCGACAGCGAACGGTGCTGCGAGGGAACTCTTCGATCCCGGACTTTTGAGTCGCTGTTTGCCTTATCCGTACCAACTCAGCTCACTGACTCCGCGGGGTGGGGACGGTTCGGCGTCGGCATCTGTGAAGGGCTTGGCGCCGCCCGTCCAGCGGCTTAGGGCGTCGTCGTACAGGAAAGTGCAGGGGAAGGGTGCGCCAGCGGCGCGGCGGGTCAACGCGTCGACCGGTAGCGGGGCGGGGCTGGCGCCAATGACCAGGTTGGTGACGCGGTGGGCCTTTAGCGCGCTGGGTTCGGCCAGTAGCCCGGTGGCTGCGAAGACGGTGCCGATTGTGGCCGCGACCCGCTTGGACCAGTCGTGGGGGTGGGCGTCAATCAGGTTGACGGCCAGAAGTCCGGCCGGCGTCATGACTCGCCGGGCATCGGTCATGAATTCCTGGCTGACAAGGGACGCCGGTACCTGCCGGTGGTCGAAGGCGTCCAAGATGACAACATCTGCGTAGTCGTCGGGCATGGCAGCGATGCCCTGCCGCCCGTCAACGGCGCGCACCTTGATGCCGCTGTGCAGCCCCAGCGGAGCGAACTCGCGGACGGCCGCTGTGATGGCGGTGTCAGGCTCCAGCACGATCTGCGCACTGGTCGGGCGAGTCGCCGCCACCCAGCGCGCCATGCTCATGCCAGCCCCGCCGATGTGGACGACCCGCAGCCGAGCCCCGTCCTCTAGGCCAGCTTGGTCGGCCCAGGCATCAATCAGCCAGGCGATACGCTGCATATAGTCGAACTCCAGGCGCGTCGGGTGTGCCGGGTCAAGCCAAGACTGGTCGGCCCCGTCCTTGGTGACGATCCACGCCCCTGGGACGTAGGGGTCAGGCACCAGGTAGTCAGAAGTCACGCGTCAATTGTCGCACTGACCGATCACCGATGCACGGTCGTGGGCTGGGGTTCTTGTGTCGTCGCACCACTCTGGTCGGCGCATGAGCTTCGCTCATTCTCGCGCCTCCCGGCGTTCTTCGCAGTCGCATACGGGCGCTCCTTCGCTCTGCTCGGACCGCAGCCGTCCACTTTGTGCGATGTGCGCCGACGCAAAACCCCACCCCACGGCCTGAGTTGAACTCCACCGGCTAATAGGCGGTCCGAAGCGTAGCGGAGGAGCGGCGGTATAGCGGGCGGAAGCCGGTTCGAGCTGGCGACGGCGCAGACGCCTGCAGACGTAACCAGCCACCCAGACCGTGCGTCGAGTACGGCGTCTGTGCGCTCGGGGCCGGCTGGAACCCGCTTCTTAAGCAATTAGCTTCAATCCACCATCGCTTGCGTCGAATTTGACGCTGTCCCCGTCCTTGACCTCGCCAGCGAGTATTGCCTTGGCCAGGCGGTCTTCGATGGTGGTTTGCAGCAGGCGGCGCAGGGGACGGGCGCCATATACCGGGTCGTAGCCAGCCTCCGCCAACCAGGCTTTGCCGGCGTCGGTGACGTCAACGCTGATGCGACGATCTACCAGCCGGGCGTTCAGGCGGGCCAGCGAGATGCCGACGATGTGGGCAAGTTCATCGGGGGTCAGCGCGTCGAACAGGACGATCTCGTCCAGCCGGTTCAAGAACTCGGGGCGGAACGCGGCGCGCACAACCTCCATGACGGCGTCGCGTTTGGCGTCCTCGCTAAGGCTTTGGTCGGCCAAATACTGCGAGCCCAGGTTCGATGTCATGATCAGTATGACGTTGCGGAAGTCGACGGTGCGGCCCTGGCCGTCGGTCAGACGGCCGTCGTCCAGCACCTGTAGCAGGATGTTGAAGACGTCCGGATGGGCCTTTTCGACCTCGTCGAGCAGGACGACGCAGTAGGGGCGCCGGCGGACGGCTTCAGTGAGCTGGCCGCCCTCTTCGTAGCCGACGTAGCCCGGGGGCGCGCCGACCAGGCGCGAGACGGCATGCTTTTCCATGTATTCGCTCATGTCGATGCGCACCATGGCGGTATCGTCGTCGAAGAGGAACCCGGCCAGCGCTTTGGCAAGTTCCGTCTTGCCGACGCCAGTGGGGCCTAGGAACAGGAACGACCCGGTCGGACGGTTGGGGTCAGAGATGCCGGCCCGGCTGCGTCGCACAGCGTCGGAGACGGCCTGCACCGCCTTGGTTTGGCCGATCAGGCGTTGGCCGATGCGGCTTTCCATGGACAGGAGCTTCTCGGTCTCGCCCTCCAGCATTTTGCCGACGGGAATGCCCGTCCAAGCACTGACGACCTCGGCGATGTCGGTGGCGTTGACCTCCTCCGAGACCATAGAATCAGCCGGCGGTTTGGCCTCGGCGGCCTCATTCATCTGCTTTTCCAAGCCTGGGATCTCGCCGTAAAGGATTTCTGAGGCCCGGGCGAAGTCGCCTTCGCGCTGGGCGCGGTCGGCCTGGGTGCGCAGCGCATCGATTTGCTCTTTGAGAGCGCCTACAGCGTTAAGGGACGCCTTTTCGGACGCCCACCGCGACTCCAATGCCCGCAGCTTTTCCTGCGCATCGGCCAGCTCGGCGTCAATCACCGTCAAGCGGGCCTTCGAGGCCGCGTCGTCCTCTTTCGAGACAGCGAACTGCTCCATGGTCAGCCGGTCGACCTGGCGGCGCAGGGCGTCGATCTCTTCGGGGGACGAGTCGATCTCCATGCGCAGCCGGCTGGCGGCCTCATCGATCAGATCGATCGCCTTGTCGGGCAGTTGCCGGTTGGTGATGTAGCGGTTCGATAAGTTGGCGGCGGCCACCAGGGCGCCGTCAGTGATGCGCACCTTGTGGTGGGCCTCGTAGCGTTCGCGGAGCCCTCGCAGTATGGCGACGGTATCTTCGACGGACGGCTCGCCGACGAACACCTGCTGAAAGCGACGCTCCAGCGCCGGGTCCTTCTCGATGCGTTCGCGGTATTCGTCCAGGGTGGTGGCACCGATCATGCGCAGCTCTCCCCTGGCCAGCATCGGTTTCAGCATGTTGGACGCGTCCATCGCGCCCTCGCTGGCCCCGGCGCCGACGACGGTGTGTAGCTCGTCAATGAAGGTGATGACCTGGCCCTCGGCAGCCTTGATCTCGTTCAGGACGGCTTTCAGGCGCTCCTCGAACTCGCCGCGGTACTTTGCGCCAGCCACCATTGAGGCCAAGTCCAGCGAGACGACGCGGCGTCCCTTCAGCGAGTCGGGTACGTCACCGGCGACCACCCGCTGAGCCAGGCCCTCGACTACGGCCGTCTTGCCGACGCCAGGCTCGCCTATCAGCACGGGGTTGTTTTTGGTGCGGCGGCTCAGTACTTGGACGACGCGTCGGATCTCGGCGTCACGTCCAATGACGGGGTCGAGCTTGCCGTCGCGGGCCCGGGCCGTCAGGTCGACGGAATACTTGTCGAGCGCCGATTCGCCGCCCTCGGCCTCGGGGGTGGTGACGCGCTTGTCGCCGCGAGCCTCATTGAAGGCTTTGGCGAGCTTGTCGGGCGTAGCACCGGCGCCGGTCAAAGCTTTGTTGACGTCTGAATCGACGGTAGCCAGGCCCATCAGCAGGTGCTCGGTAGCGACGTACTTGTCGCCGAGCTGGCTGGCGCGGGTTTCGGCGTCAGCCAGCACGCGGGCGAAGGCACCCGACAGTTGCGGCTGGGCGACGGACGAGCCGGATGAGCGCGGCAGCTTGTTGATTGCGGCTTCGGCGGTCTCGTCGATCTGCTTGGGGTCAGCGCCGACGGCCTGTAACAGTGCGCCGACCGTGTTGTCGGGGTGCGTCAAAAGGGCGTGCAGCAGGTGCGAGGGCTGCGCCTCAGGGTTCCCGGCGGTCAGCGCCAAGCGCACCGCCGCGCTGACGGCGTCGCGGCTGAGAGCCGTCAACTGATCGATTTCCATGTGTGGTCTCCTAAAGTCAAAGTTGAGTCTACCTCACTCAACAATGATTGAACCTACCGCATTCCGCCAGTTTTGAGGTACACCGAGGTGAGCATAACTCCAGTGCCCTAGTATTAGATCACAACTAAATGCGCACTGATGATGCCGTCGCCGTCTGCGACCTCACGCGCATTTGATCCCAGTGACGCGTGCGTGCAGGCGTCGATCGCCGGAGGACACATGCCCGATATTCGACAGGCCTTCCAATCGACCCGTCTTCTGCCTGGTCACGACGTCTCCTCGTTTGATTGCGGAGCACCTGCCCTGAATCAATGGCTGCGTAGCGAAGCGAATCGAGCCCAACAGCAAGGCACCGCCCGAACCACCGTGTGGATTGACCCAAACGGTTTGGTGGCTGCCTTCTATTCTGTCTGTCCGACCTCTGTTCAGCGAACGGGCCTGCCAAGGTCTGCGAGCGGCGGCAACACCGTCTTGCCAGCGTACTTGCTTGCCCGACTTGCGCTGGACAAGCAACTGCAAGGGCGACACCTAGGCGCCCAACTGCTGGTTGACGCTTTGGAGCAACTGGACCAGGCAACCACCCGGTTCGGCGGCCGCCTCGTCGTCGTCGATGCCATCGATGACAGGGCAGCAAGCTTCTATGAAAACTTCGGCTTCCACCTCATTTCAGGCAGCAATCGGTTGTATCTAACCGCTGCGTCACTTCACTCCGCTGCGGAGCAGGCTCGCCACTAGGCCCGTTGATACGCTTTTTCGCCAGAAAAAAGTGCTCGCAGCTTAGGTAGCGGTTCAACCTCGTCAATCGTTGCCATCATGGCGTCAAATTGCGCCTGCGACATGACTGTCACGTCGGCGCGCGCCAGCTGACGGTCGGCCGCCTCGCGGGCAGCATCGACGACAAACGACGAACGAGTCTTCCCCAACATGGCAGCAGCTCGCGCTATGAGATCGTCGGATTCCGCGTCGATTCGCGCGTCGAGGCGACGAGTTTTGGGAGGAACCAACGCGACAGACATGGCATCGAGTGTACGGCAAACGTATGACAAAGCGCAAAAACCTGAAGCTACACAGGCCCGCCTAGCTGGTGATTTCGCCTACCCTACTTCTTGAAAGCCCTGATAACGCCAAAGATCAGCGCACCAAGCGCAAGGATGACAATAGCTGTGATGATGACGCCGAACAACCAGGAGATGACCCCGCCAAGCACCCGCAACAGCAGGATCGCCACGGCCACAAGCAAGATAGCTTTGAGAAAGTTGCCAATAGCCGAGCCCTTGCCCGACTCACTAGAAGTATCTGTTGCCATGCTTTCAGCCTAGTCGTCAATGGTGTTCGCTGGACAACTGGCAGACGGGTATCCATGTAGGTGCGCCTGGTGATCTAGTCCGAAAATGACTGTTGTTTGGGCAGGATGGTGACTTGGTAGCCGAGGGTTTCTAGGGCTGTGATGTGGCCTTGGATGGCGCGTTGTGGGTTGTGGTGTTGCTGGTGGTGGTCTGGGC